>OFFJ01001628.1_pt1 | contig 15976 bp, 19 predicted proteins | sample 1521261 | NCBI WGS metagenome assembly OFFJ01 (sample SAMEA3504122, study PRJEB24116) | mouse gut metagenome | biome: mouse gut; feature: mouse-associated habitat; material: faeces | place: Denmark | collected 2011 | reverse complement strand
CTTCTGAAATAAATACCTACCACTGCGCCAACTGCAATAACAACCCCTGCCACTGCCTGTATTACATAAGTCATAACGGAAGGATCAATATATGCCTGTACATCCTGTCCAAACAACAGCATACTGCAACCATATGTAAAGCCGACAACAAATAACATTTTTGATATTTTTTTCATTTTTCACCTTCCCCTTTTCTGCTCAATTTCTCTTGTAAACTTTTGATAATATAATCTGCGCCAGCTTCTGCTGAACTCCCAAGATTAAAAATATACGTTTCAGCCAGTCTAGTAATCTGCTCCTGATATTCTTCTTTATGATTCATCAAAAATTCAACATATTCTGCTGCTTTTCCTAGTTGATCTAATTTAATGCTTTTACCAATTTTATCTCTTAACTGAACACTTAAAGGAACGGTTTTTATTCTCTGGTATTCAGGATTGAGCACTTTCATCGGTGTGTCAATAAATAACACCGGCCTTTTCGTTGTAAAAGAATATTCCCAGCTTATTCCAGACCAATCAGTGATTACCATGTCAGCTTCCATCACCGGATTATTTGATGTAAAGTCCGTTTGAACTATTACATGTTCTGATTCATATTTTTGTCTAACAGATTCCATATATTCTCTTTTCAGACGCACTTCCTGCGGATGCGGCCGCACAATAATATTGTAGTTTCTGTCTTTAAGTGCATCCAAAAGCTCCTCCAGACAAGTATCAAGAATATTATCTTCCTGCCACGATGGTGCAATTAATATCTTCTTTATCGCATTTTCACCATGTTCTACAGAATCATATTTTTCTTTAATTTCATCAATAAGCGGGTACCCTACTTTAACTAACTCTTTTGCAGGCAGATCGTATACTTCTTCCGTTTCCCTGATCTCTGATATTTGATGCGGCCCAGAACAAAAAATCGTATCAAAATGATTCAAGCTTCCCTTTCTCATTCCCATGTTAGTTCCACCCATATCATGCTGAACATAAATATACTCAATATCATCCCTTATATAGCTTCGCTTTATATGAAAATTATCAAGATCCGGCATCGTCATTACAACTATATCCGCATCCATTTTCATCATAAGCGTGATTAATCTATTCTCGCCTATATAATATGCTTTAATCTGTGGATTCTCTTTTTCCTTTTTAAAAATATCATCATTTGCATCACTGGTAATATAATGAATTGTAATATTTGTATGCTCTAATAAATATTCTATAAATCCCTTAAAATACTTATAAAATCCGTTACTCTCAGAGTAAAATACCAAATGCTTATTAACTATCGAAAAAAATCTCTTATAATCTCTTCTTTCTCTTTTCTTATTCTCAGAAAAAAAACTTTCCTTTTTCTTTTTTCCTATATTCTGTAATTCCACCAAGGTCTTACGGCTCTTATTCAGTTTCTCATAGTCTACATATTTTCTTGGCTTAATAATCCAATTAAGAATATATAACTGCAAAACTGCCATAAGGTTACTACAGACCCAGTAAAAAGCAGTCCCTATCGGAACATACCATCCTAAATACAACGACAAAACAACTGAAAGAATCATAGTACCATATTTATTATACTTGGATTGTTCAGACTGTAATATGTTACTTGCATTCTGTGCAATACATAATATCCATGCCGCTACACCGGCAACAATCGGAGACCAGATCAACTCTACCCCCGTCTGGCTCGGTATCAATCCCAGATCAATTGGTCCAAAAGTCATATCAATCACAGGGTTATCTATTCCAGCCCGTACAGCGCTTACTACGCCCATTAACAATACTAACTGAATAATCAACGGAATGGTTGACGCCAAAGGATGATACTTCTTTTCCTTAAACAATTTTGCCTGTTCCTCTGCTATGATATCTTTCTGCCCATAATACTTTATTTTCAATAAATTAATATCCGGCTGAATCTTAATCATCGTTATGGAATTCATGTAAGTCCAAAGAGACACTGGTAATAATACGATTTTACTTAGAAATGTAAACAGTACGATTGCCAGTCCATAATTATTACAAAGACTATAGCAGCCATTCATAACCCATGTTAAGGCACTATATAGATGTTCCATAATTTGCCATTCCTCTCAATACTTAATCCTGTAAATGTAAAATCTTAAAAATTTATAGTTATGACATTGGAATTTTCATTTCACATCTGCAAAAGCTACGGTATATAATAGCTTTAATAAAAACCGGAACCAGCAAATTGTTATGTCGTTTACTATAAATACCAGTCATTACTACCTCACTCTTATGATATAAAAAACCATCTTATTGAATTACATTCATCTTTTGCATTAACCACAGGCATTTTGAATACCATTACCCCAATATTCACTAACTTCACATCTACATCAACTCTCAAAAACACTTATAAATGGATAGATATCCTTTCTATAATATAGAGAGCGTGTTGAGGTAGCTGGTTGGCAGCCAATCGAAGGACTTGATTCTGAGATGTCAACTTACTATTTAATGTTTGTTGGAATCAATAAGAAAATGTCACAATCCAGACGTCATGGTATCGATAAATTTTAATCTTTTCCCCCAAAATAACAAATACTCTCAAAATAAGATTATAAAACAAATCAATTTGCACATTAAATTTTAGAGTTAATTACACTAAACGCATTTAACCATCTTTTCCTTATACATCCATTTTATATTTCAAAACAAATGCTATAGCTCGGCAACTTCTATTCCCGTATATAAGTCCAAGGCTGCTCTTTCGCTACCAACATAATAGTAGCCGTCTGTGATTGCAAAGAACGCTTTTAAATAAACATCCGGATGCTTGAAAAACTGCCTCAGCCACAGCAAAAAATAATCTGTAAGTTCTTCTCCTGTAGCCGATTGTTTATACTTAAATTTAACATTATCTGCTCTATCCGCCACATAAAGACCTGCAATTTCATCTACCGGTAATACAGCATTGATAATTCCATGCTCTTCCTGAGTAAGTTCATTTCCATACTCCTTCACATACAAAGCTGTTTGTTGAAAAGGCAGGCTTAGAGCTTCCTGTTTCCCTCCCGGCGCAATCTTTAAGGCAGGCACTAATATATTGCTGAATAACACTACATAGACCAAAATCACTGCTGCAATCACTATCATCAAATACTTCCGCATAGTTTTGAAAAAAATTCCTGTTAAAAACAATGAACTCAACCACTACCGGCTAAAGCCGGTAGGTTCGGTTTGCTGCTAAAGCAGCCTAAAGTGTGCACCCTATAAGTTTTTCTTTTATCCTTTACATTCATCCTATGAGCGATATAAATACAAAAAACAAGCACGTAGGCATTATACTTATTTTGAAAATCAGTCCCAAAGAACATAATTGTAAAAAAACAAGCAAAGACCACTCTACACAGCATCTTTAGAAACTTATTCAGATTACATATCTTATCCATCTCTCATCCATCCCTACTGTATTACCAGTTTGTATATAGAATCTTTACTTCAATCTCACATTCGCATCTTCTCCCATAACAGGGTACAGTAATTGATAATATGATCATGTTTCCTTTGCGCACTTAACCTTCCTGTCTTTAAAAGCCCAAATCTTATTTAGGATAAAATTAAGAGGTATTGTAATCATCATCTTCAAGACAGGTGCAATAAAGGAAGATACATCGCAAATTTCAACTAATAAACTCATTAAAGCAACTGATAACAAAAAACTAAATCCATACGATGCAAAAACCTTAATAAATGCTTTATAAGTACTTGTCTCCTGTTTATTAACAAATACATATTTACTATTCCAGAAAAAAGCATTGCAGACACTGATCAGAAACCCTGATGTATATGCCAGCAAATAATGAGCACCAAGAAAAATACAAAAATAGTAAACCGCTAAATTAACTATGGTATTTGAGCATCCAACAACAGCAAACTTAATAAACTGCCCGAATTTCGCCCGTAAATAGTCGAATTTTGACATATATCCTCCGTGTTTCAGGAATCACATCAAGTTCCAGTTTTATACATATTCTTTAATATATTAATAATTTTATGGAATCCCCATGTAGATGCAAGCATGTATTTTCGTTCTACATATCGATATCCCTTTGCCTCCAGTTCTTCATAGAATTTTATTCTATTGGGATTCCATCTTGCCGACTGCAGCAAGCTCTTATTGCGCCGAACCGCCTGCTCATAGTCCACTTGCACATACTCAAATCTATCACTGATTTTCTCCAATAGTTCCTTCGCATGACCATTGTGAACCAACAGCAAGGAAGTTCCTTTTCTATCATTCAATTCTTTTGAAATTCTATTAACTCCCCAGAAATCCGCTATCGTAAAATCAGCATACTCCTTTTCTGCCTCCTTAAACTGACACGCATAACAGGAGGGTCTAAGGCATACATCATCCAGAAATGCATTCATATAATGATCCATAAATGCGGGATATTTTCTGATGTCTGTTCCATCCACAAATTCTATCTTTGATCCCATCTGCATTCCAGACTGTTTCCATCCGTAATCCTTATTTCTGAATCTATATGCATTTATTTTCTTATGATACTTCTGCTCAAAATCCGTGATATAACTATGAAACAACTTAGGCGACGGCACCCCGTGGCATATAAAATCTATCACATAGAGATTTTCGTAGTTCCTGCCCAAAAATTCATGCAATCCCGCTGCCTGACAGGGTGCTCCAACAAATAGCACTTCCCTGCCCTTTTCCAGGCATATTTTTATATTCTGATATACAGACCCTGTTTTACTTTGAACATATTTCGACCCTCTGAGAGCCACAAGTTCATCTATCGCTTCTACCCCAACATGTACGGCTTCCATATCCTCGTTCAATGCGCAGCCATACACCACTCCGCCACACTTTATTACATACTCTGCGATTGCCGTAAAGGCACCTCCCGAAGAACTGTCCGCTCTGATATCGTCCTTTTTATGCCATCCAGCATATGCATAAGGCTTTACGGCCCTCCTCCCCACTCTACTTTTCTTAATTTTTATGGGACATACCTGTTCGCACAAACTACAAGATACACATGCCATCCGGTTTGTCTCGGGATACAGGAAACCTTCGCTATCCTCTTTTAAACTAATACATTGTGCGGGACATATCTGTTCACACGCTCCACATCCGCAACATTCATTTTTATCAGCAATCTCTATCATGGTTTTCGTCCTTTTCTGTCTTTTCGTCTTTAAAACTGACTCCCAAATAATTGAGTGCCTTACGCCTCTCGGCAGCTATCGTATTTCTAACAAATTCTTTATCATATGAAGCTGTGAGTCTGCCCTTGTATACACAGTCATCCACTGTCTCTATATGTAATAATTTGAGTAAATTATTAATTCTGGCTCTAAATCTCTTGCAAGGTATAAGACAAAAATCTTTTTCAAAAATAATAGAATATACCAGTCCGTGATAAGAGTTTGTACATACATATTTTGCATCTCGAAATAATCCTAAAAATTCTGCCGGTCCAATGTTGATTAAACATTCATCTACAAATCCCGGATTATACCCATATCTGCTTATTTCTATCAGTCTTATACCCATCTGTTCCTTAATTTTACGCGCATACTTATATACTTGCATATCTCTCTGCATAATGTATAACAAAATATACTCTTCATCGTCTCTGGGATTATTCCCCAGCTTCTCCCAGTCGCATTTACTCACTAAAAACGTAGGATCTATCAATTGCTCTGCCGATTTGCCCGTTAAATGTTTAATCAATTTCACCCCCCCCCTTTCTCTAACCGACAGATGACCCATTCCATCCAGATACTTTCTTATTACCTTTTTAAAAATATCAGGAATTTTGTCTGTTCCGAAACTGGGGGCATATGCAATTCTACTATTTGTATCTGCAACAAATCTTAAAAAATATCCTCTTGATACTCCCATTGTGAGCATTGGATTCCATATTTGGTCGCTTCCACATATGTATTTATCCGCCACGGGCGGATCAGTTTTTAACGCTCTGTAATTTCTATATAATTTGGTAAGCCTGCAATTGCTTAAAATAAAATCATGGAACATGTGAATTCTCTCAAAACGTAATCCCATCGTCCTTAGTCCTGCTTTAATTTCTTTCAAATTTGAGGTAATCGGAAATAGTCTCACGTAATCCGTAAGAGATATAAAGCGATTCTTATAATCAATTATCTCACATTCTGCATTAAAACATTCCGAAATTGTTTTCTGCAGAGCATATGCCTGTAACGCACCTCCGAAATTATTCACAAAATGAAATGTTATGATATCGACTTGCATTGCCCGCCCTTCACTCCATCATTGGTTCATAACTTAATAGTTGTTTTCATCCTATTATCCGGTTGTTTTTCGGTATGCCGGACAAAGCAACATATATTACTACGAATCCAAAAACATCACATACTATAATCTAAAAATTATTTAAGTTGACTACTATGAATTCATTCCACAAAGCCACATGATTATTGTCACTGAACAGAGTCCCTGCTGCACATATGTCCTGAACTTCTTTCACTTCTTCTATCGCTGGCTTCACATACTTATATCCACAAACCTGCAAAAATCCGTAAACTCTGTAATTAACACCAACAGGGCCGCCAGTATCCCAAGAAAACATACTATATCCAATTACTTCTCCTTTGTAATAAGATTCTGGTAACTCCCATCCATTCTGTCCTACAAACACCACTTTTCTATCAGAATAATTTCCAAACTGAAGCCCTATTTCACTCATTACCCGTTCCGCACATAGTACATCAGCTCTATATCTTACATAATCTGAACTATTTATCCGCAGCTGCCTGCTTCCCCAGCACATAACAATATAAGAACATACAGCCACAAAGAAAATCTGATTAATTCTTTTATTATTCTCTCTTCTGAAAACAAAATCAGTAATCCCACCAACCAGGAACATTCCATCTGAAGCAACCAGCAGCGGCAAAACAACCTGTTCCCTTACAGTTATCGTTCCGCCTAACAACAAGCATCCCATAAATACGCATATAAGAAGCAATGCATTTCCAACAAACATAATCACATCCCGTCCGTTCCTTTTCATTATAATCCGGATTCCAAAAAATATCTGAACCAAAGCAAAAAGTATCGGATAAAAAGGTATTCCATATGTATACTCTGCATTATAACTATTGCTAATATAATATTTTATTGCCTCAATACATCCCCTTATATCTCCATCCAGCCATCTCATACGACCTGCAACATATAGGCCAGCATTTGTATATCCTGCATAATCAAAAGAAGCATCATATAAAAGAGAAACGATTACATTTGAACAGCAAAAATATATTACTACCGCGGCGGCAATAATAGCTATCCCCTTTATTCCTGACACAATATAATTACTTATGCTGCAATTTTTTTTATACATACTTAAAGATAAAAAAAGTACAAAATTCGCCACCCACAAATATAAAAGTGCTTGATATATTCCTATCGCCAGCACTCCTAAAAACATCGAAATTCCAATTCTGGCCAATCTGGCCTTACACTGTATGGCACTAACCAATAAGCACGCCGCAATTACTGTAAATAGCATTCCATAAACATTTATAAAAACAGAGCACACAAAATAGTTTTGTTCAGCCCAAAGCGGACAAGCTACAAACAACATAGAAAAAAATAATCTGCACAATCTATTAGAAATACCCATTCTTTCAAATATATATATATATGCCATACATACAGCTACCCATCCAATGATTATTAAAAGCATCGCAATATCATAGCCAAAACCATCAGGCATTAAAATTTTTCTAAAAAAAGCGGATACAAACCGCCCACAACCCAAAGTCCAATTTAAATTAGAATCTAAATCCAAAAGAGCCTGCTCCGTATCCACACCGATTACATGAAAAAAGACCCTATATGTATTTAATATGGTTATCCAAATACTTAGCAATATCATTTCTATTCTTCTTGAACGAATGTACTCAAAAAAACGCATTCCATCCAAATTCCCACTCATAATTATTTCCTTCCATTCATGATGATCATATTCAGGCTCTGAAGGCTCCAAGTCAGTGCCACCAGCTCTGCTGGTGGTTTGCTATAACCCCTCCGAGGTCTTTTGTGTTTCCGCCTAAAGACGGTCTGACAAACCGTTCCTTTTTGTTACTGGTAACCACTTAAAAGCGGTTTCTCTTTAATCATTACGAGGTCTCTCCTTCCAGTCGATCCCTCTCATATTGTTCCGCAATATACTTCGTTATCGTTGCCTCATCTACATTACCGATCGTTTCGCAATAATATCCTCTTGCCCAGAAATGCCGGTTATATCTCTCCCTGTACTCTGGATGTCTGTCGAATAGAATTAGACTGCTGTTTTCCCTTTATTCTTCCCATTACTTTTGACACACTTTCTTTTGGTGGAATTGACACATACATATGCACGTGATCTGTTTACGTCGCTGCCTTTATTATCGTTACTCCTTCCATCTTGCACTCTTTACTGATCGCCTCGCCTATCTCCTTTCTCAAATTCCCAAACATCACCTTACCCTGTATTTTGGGATAAATACTATATGGTACGTGCAATTATATCTACGTCGAGTAGATATGCCCCTTACGCGACATCCCCCTCCTGGAACTGGACGTGCGGCGTTACCGCATCCGGCTCTTTGCAGGACTGATTATTCAGCCCTTATCAAGCACAAATACTGACATATATCTTAGGTGCCACCAATGGCTTCGTTTTCATGAAATCTCTGAAGCCTTCCCATATATAGCTTTCGCGCTGGCTCCTGCGGTTCAGCCAGTAGAACAGGAATTTCCTTATGTTAAAGTGAAACTTTTGCAGACTGGCATAATTGTCTGTAATGCCATAGTAATGGTCATATCCGATGAGCACTTCATTCAACTTCCTGATGAGCATATCTGTCGGGATATGACGGTTTTCCCGTATATATCTCCACATTTCCTTGCACTTCTTCTTGGATTTCTTCCTGCTGGTTTTCCTCTTTACCCTGAACTTACCACTCTTGTTTGTGGATCAGTAATGTGTAAAACCCAGAAAGTCAAATGTTGCAGCTTTGGTTCCCTTTTCCGATGCATCCTGCTGGGCGAACCTCCCAAACTTGATTAGCCTGCTCTTGTCTTCTTGTAATTCCAGTCCAAAGTATCCCATTCTCCTTTTCAGACGTTCGTAGAATCGTTCCGCTTCCCATTTATACTGAAAGCAGGCCACAAAATCATCCGCATACACCACCAGTCCGCTGAATCCTTTCGCTTTCGGCTGTAGCTTTTCCTTAAACCACCACACCAACACATAATGCATGTATATGTTTGCGATGACTGGCGAACAGACGCTTCCCTGGACCGGACTCCGTTGCCGCAAACTGATAGTCTTCCATAATTCCGGCTTTCAGCATCCGTCTGACTAACTGTATGATGTTTGGGTCTTTGATTTTCGACTCAATGAACTTCACTGCCTATTCATGGTCGAGGTTATTGAAGAATGACCTGATGTCCGCATCCACTACGTACCCAATATATCTTTTCTCGATATATGTGTTCAACAGCCGGAGCGCCTGATGGCATCCCCTTCCCGGCCGGAACCCCATCATCTTTTCATAGAAATACGGTTCGAATACTGCCTCCAATATTCGTCGGAGCGCCTCCTGTACCAGTTTGTCCTCATAACAGTAGATACTCAGCGGTCTTGTCTTCCCATCCTCTTTTGGTATCTCCACCTTCCTTGCCGGCCTAGGCTTATAGGATTTGTTCTTTATCCGTCCTTCCAGCAATTTCAGATTTTCCTCCAGGTGTGCACTGTATTCCTCCTTCGTTATTCCATCGATTCCTACAGCTTTCTTCTCATCCATCTTTTCATGACATTCTCTTAGAAGTTCTTTGTTAATCAAATGCTCTATGGATGTAAATACCATGTCCAGGTTCTCTCTTGATAATTGCGATATTCTCTTCAATTTCGTTCCCATTGCCTATTCCACCTCTGTGTATGGCCAATGTTTCCTTTTCGATATTGCCTTGCACAGCAGGGACTTTGAGGAATTGTCCCCTCTCAGCTTCCCTCCGGCGGCTTTCGCCGCTTTCTCTGGTACTGTCCGACTGCCCTCGCCCTATTTGCTTTTCTCCCTTGCGGTTGTACGGCATCCCGGCAGTTTTCTCTGCCGGGAGGTGTTGGCTCTCCCAAGTTGACGCATTGCTCTTGTGCAGCATGATAGGTTCTCCGATACCGCAGCAACACCCGAAATCTCGCCATATCCATAAACTGGTATTTTGCCTTCCGCCCACATAACAGCGTCGGCCTGCTGGAATTAAGTTTATTTCGGTACTCAATGGCTACCCTACTGCCTTACTGTCTACGCTTAACCTGCACTATTACCAATGCCGGACCAAGACTCGCTTTCAGTGGTATGACTGATACCTTACTGGACGGGATTTCCACCCGCATAACAATGCACCCTTGTTTCGTGGCGCACTATGTGATAAACTTTGATTATCCATGGATGCCTCCGTTGTATTTTGTGTGGTTTGTCAGACCTACACTTATTATACAACGGAGGCTTTTTTATGGGACTTCGTTCATAGCCACTTGCGTACACGATTCTCCCCAGCTCTGCTGGGGAGGGGTGGGATTGTTTCAATCAACCGTTACAAAAGACATATCAATTACAGGATTATCAATTCCAGCACGGTCAGCCCCTACTACTCCTATAAATATCACTAACTGAATAATCGGTAGAATAGTAGATGTCAACGGATGATATTTCTTCTCCTTAAACAGCTTCGCCTGTTCTTCTGCTATAGTATCCTTCAGCCCATAATACTTTACTTTGAGAAAATTTATGTCAGGCTGAATCTTGATCATTGTTATGGAATTCATATATGTCCATAACGAAATTGGTAATAAAACTATTTTACTCAGTAAAGTAAACAGTATGATTGCAAATCCATAACTTCCGCAAAACTCGTAACACCTGTTCATAACCCAATCAAGAAATGAATACAAATAATTCATTAGCATCTGTTCCCCTCTCCTCAAATAACGAAGTCTAAAAGAAGCTCATTCTTTTTTGTCTTTGGCCGATATATTATACGTATCTTTAACCTTTATTTTCGAAAAAACTTTTCTATCTTCTTCTAAACGCCCAAAATTTATTCATCACGAAATTAATCGGCACATTGATAACTAAATTAATTATCGGAGCAATTACTTTAGACATGCCCATAAGTTCTACCCACAAAAATGACAGGATACTATTCAAAAACACCCCTGTAAACGAATATGCAACAAATGACTTAATCAGTGCCTGATACCATAGTACACTATCCGCACTTTGAGCAAACACATACTTCCGGTTCCAATAAAATGACCAAAAAATGCTAAGCACATATCCAATCAGTTGGGCAATCAAATAGTCCACATTCGGTAAAATATCTGCGATCTGAAACAAACCAAAAAAAATAAGATAAAAAAAATAAGACACCATAACATTGCTAAAACCGACCACTGCAAATTTGACAAATTGAAGAAATTTATCAAATATATCTTCTTGTAACTTTATATGTAATACTCTAAATACCACAAATCTTAATACACCTTCAAAAGCAGACCATACAATACTTCCTGTTTTCTTCATAATTACATAATCCTAAAAATGATTGACTACATCAATAACATATTCCTGCTCCTCATCCGTCATACCATTGTAAAGCGGCAACGACAAAACCCTATTCGCGTATTTCTCGGTAACCGGAAGACTCCCTTCCCGTAAGTTCAAATACTGGTATGCTTCTGACAAATGCGGTGGAATAGGATAATGAATGATCGTCCCAATTCCCTTCTCATCTAAATACCTGATCAACTCATCCCGCACCTCTGTACGAACGACAAACTGATGCCAGATATGTGTAGCCCCTTCACGAATCATCGGAAGAATGATTCTTTCGTTATACATTCGATTCAGATATTTCTCACAAATATCTCTTTTTTCCCGCGCAAGTTCATCCAAATACTTAAGCCGTATCCGTAAGAATCCGGCCTGCATTTCGTCAAGTCTGGAATTCGTTCCAACCACCTTATTATAATACCGTTTTTCGCTACCATAGTTACGAAAAATACGTGTTTCCACTGCAATCTGGTCATCATTGGTCACAATTGCCCCTGCATCTCCAAATGCACCAAGATTTTTGGACGGATAAAATGAAAAGCAGCCAATATCTCCGAATGTACCCGTTGTCTGACCGTCAAACTTTGCCCCATGTGACTGCGCGCAATCCTCCACAAGTCGCAGATTATACCTTTTACATATATCAACAACAGGTTTCATATAAGAAGCTTGTCCATATAGATGCACCACTAAGACAGCTTTTGTTTTCTCCGTAATCTTTTCTTCAATCTTCGATGTATCAATGTTATAATATTCGTCCGGTTCCACAAATACCGGCGTAGCACCATTGATTGTAATTCCCATCACACTGGCGATATAAGTGTTGCCCTGTACGATCACTTCATCTCCACTTCCTATTCCCAAAATGCGGAACGCGATCCACAAAGCATCAAGGCCGCTTGCAACTCCCACACAATGCTTCACACCCAAATAAGAAGCAAATTCCTCCTCAAAACTCTCTACTTCTTTCCCCAGAACATACCAGCCTGACCGAAGGACTTCGATTGCTTTTGCTTCGAATTCTTTCTGATACTGATAAAAACCCCGGTCAAGTCTATTTGGCATTATTTTATCCATACGAAGCTCTCCCTTATTCTACATCTCTTATCACTTTTGCCGGCACTCCCATAACCACCTTATTATCAGGCACATCTCTTGTAACAAGTGCACTTGCTCCTATGATTGCATTCTTACCAATATTTACACACGGCAAAATATTTGCTGCTGCTCCGATCGTTACATAATCACCTATCGTCGCTCCTTGGACATGATCCTCATTATACTCTATTCTTCCCATCGTATTATCATTGGTAGTTGCCACTAAGACACTGATAAATACATGATTTCCAATTTTCATATTACCTGTAATATGTGTGTTATCCATGATCTTTGTATAATCACCAATGCTGGTATTATAGTTAACACTCACATTTCTGCTGATAATGCAATTATTGCCCACCATGCACTCTTCTCTGATCGAACAAAAGTCACCCAATAAATTATTACATCCGATTTTGCTTCCTGCATATAACACCACCCCGGGACATAAAATCGAATTCTCACCTATTATCAGCTTTGAAAACTCTACCTTAATTTTTCTTGACGTAACCCCTGGTGATGTCGGCAATTTTCCCAACACACAATGATCATAAATTTCACAACCATTTTCAATGACTGTATTAGGATATATCACTACATAATCATGTATAATAACATCTTCTCCAATTTCCACATCATCATAGATGATCGCTGTGTCTGCAATATATGCCTGTTTACTAATCTTTTTCATGCATGTTCTCCTTCGGTACCATTACGACAGCAAATCCATTCATCACAATCTCATCATTCTGGTTAAATACGATAGTACTCAATTTCATGACTCCTTTAGCTTCATTCAGAATTTCTTGTACTTCCACTACCGCCTTAATCGTATCTCCCATATAAACCGGCTTAACAAACTTGGAATTCTGCTCCATATAGATTGTTCCAGGACCCGGAAGCTTCATTCCAATAACTGTCGAGACCATCCCATTTACAAGTGCTCCATGTGCAATTCTTTTTTTCACAAAACTTCGGGTTGCCTCTATTTCATTGATGTGTACCGGATTCATATCTCCCGTAATCCCTGCGAACATATAAACATCACTTTCTGAAATCGTTTTGCAAAACTCAGCTTTATCACCCACATTGCATTTCACGCTTCTGAAACATTTCTCACTGTTATACATCTATGCTGCCAGCCTCCTTTCTGCCCACTGTTCAAAGAGGCTGTATATAGAATCAATCAAGAAGGTGTTACCCCCCCCCCACACACATATATCCTAACTTTTGATATTCGGTTTTTAACATAGCATACCACCTCAAATTCTGATATTGCCCATTTAGGCACAAATGATTTCGAAATTCACCTTCCAGAACAAATCCACATTTCTCATATAACCGTATTGCTCTCTCATTCTTTGATAAGACATTCAAATAAACCCTTTCCAAGTCAAATTGATTAAATGCTATGTCCAACAACTCTTTTGTTGCAACATACGCAATCTTTTTACCTTGTGCCGCACGTCTCAAACTAATTGCATATTCAGCATTTCTGTCTTGAAAATTGATTGATTTCAAGCTGATCGTCCCCAAATACATATCCGTTTCTTCAACAATTGCATAATGCACACTCTTACCATTCTGCGGGGCAAGATCTGCCTGCTCTATGAATTTTAGAACATCTTGCTCTGTTTTGGCTAACATGTCATCGCGAAAATATTTTGCCGTATCTATATCATGCATCCATTCGAGCATTCCTATACGGTCTTTACTTTGGAGCTTCCTTAACCGCACAGTCATTGTTCATGTTCCTCCTCTATAATATAGGGTGGTCTGTTTCTGGAGGCATCAAATGCTCTCCATAAATATCCACCAAGAATTCCAAGTGTCAACATAATGATTCCAAAACTGAGCAAATTAAAAATAAATAAGGTTGTCCAGCCGCTCACATCTATTAACCCCATTATTTTGAAAACAAACACTAGTACAGCCCACATTGTCGCACCAAAGCAGGATAATGTTCCTATAACCGAAACAATCGTAATCGGTAATGTTGAGAAACTGAATAACGTATCTGTTACCAGCCTAATCTTTTTCCTCAAAGTCCACCTGCTCTCACCGATTTCTCTCTGCAGCCTTGTATAATAAATTTTCTCAGTTCTGAAACCACTCCATAAAATCTGTCCGGTCAGTGCGCTGTTTTTCTCATCAAGCTGCATCATTACATTAATGACTTTTCTATCCAGCAAATATACATCAAAACCGCCACGCGGCATATTCGGCAATGCTGCTTTCCTGACCAGCCAGTAATACAAATTTGCAAAAAGCGTCTGTCCTTTCCCCTCCTGCCGGTCTTTTCTTACTGCCAAAACAACATTATTCCCTTTTTTCCAACTGTCTACCATTTCCAGAATCATCTCCGTCGGTTCCTGAAGATCAGCTGCTTTGACCACTGCACAATCACCTGTGCACTTTGACAGCCCGCAAAGGATCGCCGCATGTGAGCCAAAATTTCTTGACAAACCATATATCTTAATTCTTTCATCTTTTTCAGACAATTCCTTCATTATGTCATAGCTTTTGTCTTTAGAACCGTCATCCACCATGACGATTTCCCATTCATATTTGTCTTGATCTAAAAGTTTTGCAGATATATCTGCATATAGCGGTCTTAAATTGTTCTGATTATAATATACTGGAATAACTACTGATATCTTCATTTATTTATCCTCATCCGTCACTAATTTAAGATATTCATCATATTCCCTTATATATTCAGTGGCATCATAATGTTCACTGGCCAAGCAAAGTAATACCGAATCTGCACTGAAGTCATACATATCCTTCCATACCATTTTAGGTAGATATATACCTGTATGAGGACGATTCAAGAAAAATATCGCTTCATTTCCTTTCCCATCCCGTACCTTTACCCTACATTGCCCAGCAACATTAATCAAAACAAATTCTGTTTTCTGGTTCGCATGTTGTCCTCTGATAACATCATCATCCGAACCATATATATAAAATATCCTTTTAATATCAAATGGGATGTCCTTTTGTCCTTCTACAACAACCAAGTGACCTCTCTCATCACCGTTCTGGGGAAATTCCAACATCTGCGGTCCTAAATATTTCATACTTCCTCCTTAATTTTAATTATAACTTTTTATATTCATCTTCACGACAAACTAGATGATCATAGCAAAACTCACCGAACATATAAATAACCTGCTTAACTATAGCTGGTATAGCAACAATTGCACAAAATATAACTGCTTTAAAAATTAAATTTT
>OFFJ01001622.1_pt1 | contig 16032 bp, 15 predicted proteins | sample 1521261 | NCBI WGS metagenome assembly OFFJ01 (sample SAMEA3504122, study PRJEB24116) | mouse gut metagenome | biome: mouse gut; feature: mouse-associated habitat; material: faeces | place: Denmark | collected 2011 | reverse complement strand
CCGTAGCCGATGCCGACATGGTTCCCGGCGGCGTACATGAACGCGCCGGTGAACATCTGCATACACCGGATATTCTGCCGGGACTCCATGGGCCCGGAAATGCCCTGGACGGTCTGGCAGATGGACAGCACGTCCTCCCAGGCCAGCAGGGAATTCTCCAGCTGGGCGGCCCGGTCAGAGACCCGGCTCAGTCCAGCCTGGACCGCTCCGGCGGGCAGGCTCAGCAGTACCGACGGCGTAGAGATCTCCGTCACATTGTGCCAGTCTGTCTGGGAAGTACCCCCCCTGTTGACTGCCAGGTAGTTATCCAGCTCTGTCAGATAGGCGTTGATGGTCTGGGACCGCTCTGCGTTGGTCATGGTCTTCCAGCCGCCCAGCTCCAGCACCGGGATATCCGTGGCACGGCGGATGTGGAGCCGGATGCCCTCAGGGCCGGTCCCGCTGTAAGTGATATACAGGCTGCCGCCCCGGGGGGTGTTCTGACTGCCGATCTGGGGAATGGTGAGGACGTTCCGGCCGTTGACCAGCTCCCCCACCTTTGCCTGCCACGCGGAGGCCTCGGCGTTGAACTGGGTGGCGTAGACCGTCACCTTCTCCCCGGCGGGGATGCCTGCGGCATAGACGGCGATCTCCCGCCCGGCCCCGGCGGCCACGCCCAGAGGCTGCAGCTCGCTGCCGCCCTGACCATACTTCCCGTTGTCCCGTCCGCTGCTGCGGGAATCGATGCCGTCCACGATCACGCCGGAGCTGCGTCCGCTGTCCAGAAGCTCCTGGGCAAGGACCAGCTCGTCGGCCATGGTGTCCAGATCCATGTAGTAGTTCCGCTCGTCGCTGTTCAGCCGGCCGCGCAGCTCATTGATCCGCGCCTGTGTCACGCCGGGGGCCAGAGCAGTGTGCAGCTCGTCGGCGAACAGCTCCCCGATCTCATCGGGCAGACGGTGGTTCTCATCGTACTTCAGGAACATCAGCTCCGAGAGGCTGACACTGACATATCCCGCCTGCTCAGCGGCCACGCTGATCTGTACCACGTCCTTCTGGGGTGCAAAGGGCATGACGGCGAACTTGGTCACGGCGGGATTTCCCCGGATACCGGGCCAGGTCTGGACGTCCCCGCCGTCGGTATTGCCGTTATTGTCTGTGCCGGGGGTCACATGGCGGCCCGGCCCGTTCAGGTCGTCCCCCTCATACCAGACCAGGACGCTGTAGGCCCGCAGGTTGGCGGCATGATTCCCGTCCAGCCGGGGCACCCAGATAGCGGCCTGGAGGTCCTGGGGCTCCCGGAAGGTGACCACTACATGCTCATTGTACCACCAGTCCCTTGCCGTCCAGTGGGTACGGTAGTCCCCGTCCGCCATGTTGGACGGCGTAAAGGGCGCACCGGCAGCGTAGGCCGGGCGGTCGTAGTTGTTCTGATCCGCCAGCCGGATGGTGGCAATATCCCGCCAGTCCAGCACGCCCAGTGTGGGGATACCGGCAGGCCGCTCATAGACCACGGCCTTGGGGGTGCCGGCGGCAATCCGGGAGGGGCCGCTGCGGCCCATGTCGTTTCCGGCCACGATGTACAGGTAGTAGGTCACGCCGTTGGTCAGGCCCGTGAGGGTGGTCCCTGTAGTGGTCAGGGTCTCCCCCAGGGGAATGTATGAATCCGTGGAGGCGTTCTCCCGGTCGGTATAATACAGCTCATACCAGGTCGCGCCCTTGGCGGCCTTCCAGCCAACCTGCAGAGCGCCGTCCAGGGAGGTGACGCTGACCATATCCGGCGCCTTCGGCGCGGAGGCCGGCTGGGGCGTGGCGGTGACCGGCTGGGAGGGCTTGCCGCTCCAGGAGCCGTTGACCGCCGTGACGGTGAACTGGTATTCTTTCAGGTTGTCCAGTCCGGTGATCTCAGCACGGTTGACCTCCACGTAGAGGGACCCGTTCTGCCGCTGGTCAGACAGGCACTGCCAGTCCACCCGGTAGCCGGTGATATTGGGCATCCGGTTCCAGGTGAGGTCCACCTTCCCGTCCCCTGCCTCTGCGGCCAGGCCCTTGACCCGGCCCTCTGCGGCCTCCGGGTCCAGGGGGACCATCTCCTTGAGGAACTGAATGGATTCCACGGCGGCATAGCCGTTTTCCGTCCTGGTGACGGTGATGGTGATCTTCTTCACCGCCACCCGGCGGCCCAGGTCAATGGTGATGACATTGTCCTCCGCCTGGGACAGGCTGAGGGTCTGCGTCCCGCCGGATCGGGCGGTATCAAAGGCGTAGAGGGTGGTCTCCCCGTACTCGTCCTCCACCTCCACCACACCCGCCAGAATGGGAGCGTCGCCGGTGCTGCCGATCTGAAGCTGCTCCATCTCAACGCTCTCGCGGAAGGGGATGGGCAGGACGATCTCCCCGTTTTCAACGGCCTGGAAGATCGCAGGCGTGCCCCCGGCCTGAAACAGGTCCGTCAGGCTGCCGGAGAGCAGGATCACACCCTCCTGGGCCAGTTCTGCGGCCAGGCCGGTCATGTCCACCGGAGGGGCCAGCAGAGCGGTCTCCAGTAACTGAGCATCGCCCTCGGCGCCGGTCTGCCGGTTGACATAGGCAAGGTCGATAATGTCGATCTCCCCGTCTCCGTTGAGGTCAAAGCGCTCCAGGTCCCCGGTGTCTCCGGAGCCCAGGGCTTCGGCCAGAAGATCCCGGTCCCGGTCGTCCACTTCGCCGTCCCCGTCAAAATCCCCCAGGGCAAAAGCGGCGTCGCCGGTGCCCATGAGGATATGGCGGGCGCAGTCGTCCATGAACATGGTCCGCTCACAGGTGACGTACCCCCGTCCGGAGAGGCGCAGGGTATAGCTGCCCCGTGGCAGGCCGTCCACCCGGAGGTCCAGATAGCCGGGTTCCTCCCCGGCAAAGGGCTCCCCGGCGGCATCCCGGTGGGAGACAGAGGCGGCATAGCCGGAAAGGGAGGTAGTCCCGGCGTCCGTCAGGCTGGCGGCGCCCAGGTAGTTCTCCCCCTGCCACAGCTCCGCCAGAACCTCCCGGCGGCGGAGTTCCGTCAAAGACTGGTCATAATCCAGGCGTACGGTGGCGGAGACACTGCCGGTAACGGCAGCATCCGCGCCCCGGGCGGCAGACGCCATAGGGGCCAGCAGGGAAAGGAACATGACTGCGGCCAGCAGGGCCGGGCGCAGCCGGAAGGATGCTCTTCGTTTTTCCATCGCTGATTTCCTCGCTTTCTGCATCATTGCTGTTCTGTTTTTATTCAATGAAGGGTGCGCCGCACGCTGCATTGCGGCGCGGAGACTATAAGGAGGGGGGCAGCAGAGAAGGACGGCAGCTGCCGCAGATCAGGAGCAGACATCCGTCATAATGCGGATGATCTCCCGGTCCGTCTCCCGCATGCCCAGACGGCCCAGGCGGCCGATGTTGGCGATGGTCTCCTCCACCCCCTTGGTGACGATCCCCTCGCCGCCCCGGAACTGCTGTCCGCTGCGGAACATGTGCCAGCCCAGGATGCCCGCGTCCACAGCGGCGGCAATCTTGGCGGCGCAGGAGGGCTTGGCCCCGTCGCAGATCATGCCGGAGATGGTAGCGAGGGCGTTGACCAGGGTATGTCCCACCTCCCGGCGTCCCCCGCCGTAGAGGTAGGAGATGGCGGCTCCGGCGGCGCACCCGGCGCTGACCGCACCGCAGTAGGCGCTCAGACGCCCGATGCCGGTCTTCATGTGGATGGTCAGCAGGTCGCTGAGGACCACCGCCCTGAGGAGCTTTTCATGGCTCACCTTCAGCTCCTGGGCATAGACCGCCACAGGCACCGAGGCGGTGATCCCCTGATTGCCGCTGCCGGAGACGATGATGACCGGCATCTCGCACCCGCTCATCCGGGCGTCGGACCCGGCGGCGGCCATGTACCGGGCCCGGACCTTCACGTCCTCGCCGTAATACTCCCGGAGGACCTTGCCGATGTTGGCCCCCCAGTCCCTGGCCATGCCCTCCCTAGCGATGGCGCAATTGTAGTCCAGCTGCCGCTCCACCGGCGCCGCCACGTCCTCCAGGTCCACAGTGTCCGCGAAGTCCACGATCGCGTCCACCGACAGGCAGCTGCGGTCCGTGAGGCCGTTGGCGGCCTCACCGGCGGGCGTTACCGCGCCGCATTGCAGCAGAGGCACCCCGTTTTTCTCAATGAGTACGATGTTGGTATGGTAGTCCATGATGCGCAGCCGCACGCTGTCCTCACCTGCCCACAGGGTCAGGATCACATCGAAGACAACATCCCCCGGCACGGGCTTTACCCGGATCTCGCAGCGGTCCAGATAGTCCCGGATCTCCGCCTTCTGCCCTTCGGTGACGGTGGAGATGACCTCCAGAATTTTCCCCGGGTCACCGGCCACCGCGCCCGCCGCGGCTGCGGCGGAGATGCCCTTGAGTCCGCCGGTATTGGGGACCACTACGCTCTTGACGTTTTTGATGATATTCCCGCTGGCTTCCACCAGCATCCGCTCCGGCAGATGTCCCAGCACCTCCCGGGCTTTTGCCGCGCCGTAGGCGATGGCGATGGGCTCCGTACAGCCCATCGCCGGGACCAGCTCCTCCCGGAGGATCTGAACAAAGTGCCGGTAGCGGGAGTCGGTTTTTTCCATAACAGCTCTCCTTCTCAGGAATTTATCGTTGCGATCATTGCGGCGGCAAATGCTGCCCCAACCTTTTCAGACGGTCCAATATCCAAAACGCGGCCGGCCTGAAAACCAGATAGAGACCGTATCCCAGTATCCCGCCGGTCATATTGGTGATAATGTCCGTGATATCCGAGGAGCGGGTACCGCTGATAAGCGGCTGCAGCAGCTCTATACCCAGGGTCATCAAAAAGCAGAAAAATACCGTCCTGCCGAATTTGGCCTTCCTCTTCCCGGCCAGCGGAAACAGGAAGCCGAAGGGCATGGTCATGATAACGTTCAGCAGCACCTGCCTTAAAAAGTCCCCCCGCCCTGCCAGGACATCGACAAACGGGATCAGGTTCATGGGCGAATAGGGATGGTTGAACAGGAAGGGCAGCGATACGATCACCGGCATCAGGGTAACATAGAGTACGAGGGAGAGGTAGACATACAGGAGCGTGTTGACAAGCAGTACGTCCAGGCCCTCGCGGTGCCACCTGCGGTAAAAAAACCGGGCGTATAACAGCGCCAGGGCCGCAAAATCAATGAAGTACTTCATAGCATTTCTCAAACGCCGGACCTCCAGCCCGCGGCGGGCTGGCTCAGCCCTTTTCCTCCGTGAAAAGTCCCTCCCGGGTAATATTCTTCAGCCAGGTCCCCCTCCGATAGTGCCCAATGACCCAGGGCCACTTGACAAATTCATCGGTACACAGCAGGAAATACACCCACATGACCGGCAGCTTCAGCAAAAACGCGGCAATGAACCCCAACGGCACCGCGTAGCACCACATATCGATGGTATCGCAGACAAACCCGAACCGGCTGTCTCCTCCCGCCCGGAACACTCCGGCGATCAATGTCGTATTCACCGCCGCGCCCATGACGTAGTAGGTATTGATGAGCAGCATATTCCGCAGATAATACATGGCCTGTTCCGACAGGGATTCCCTTGCGTAGGCCATGACCAGCGGCATGGCCGCCAGCACGATCAGCCCGCCGATAGCTCCGGTGATAACCGTCAGCTTCATCAGCTTTTTCGCCCCTGCCCGGGCCTCCTCCAGCTTGTTCTCCCCGATGATATTCCCCAGAAGGATGCCGCCCGCGCTGGCCATGCCGAAGCAGAGGATGGTGCCGAAGTTGCGCACCACCACCACGAAGGAGTTGGCCGCCACCGCGTCGGTGCCCATATGGCCGATAATCACTGAGTACATGGAGAAAGCAACGCTCCAGCTGATATCGTTCCCCAGAGCGGGGAGGGACAGGCGGACAAAGTCGGAGAACAGCAGCTTGTTGCGCACAAAGATGTACCGGAGATTCAGATGCACGTCCTTGCTGAAGAGGGACACCACGATACAGGCCGCCAGCTCGATGAGCCGGGACAGGCTGGTGGCCAGGGCCACCCCCATGGCTCCCAGCCTGGGCGCGCCGAAGAGTCCAAAGATCCATACCGCGTTGAGGATGATGTTCAGGGAAAAGGCCAGCACGTTCATCACGGTGCTGATAACCACCCGGTTGATGCTCCGCAGCACCGCCAGATAGACCTCAACCACGCCCCAGCAGAGGTAGGCTGCGCTCATGCAGCGGAGATAGGACGCGCCGATGGCAATGAGTTCGGCGTCATCGGTGAACAGCAGCATCATGGTCTCCGGCATCAGCAGCGCCGCCGCCGCAAAGGCCGCCGCGATAGGGATCGAAAAGCGCATGGCGATGCCCTCCACCACCTGAATGGCCCGCATGTCCCCCTTGCCGTAATACTGGGCGCAGAGAATGGTGACGCCGGTGCCCAGTCCGTAGAAGACCATGAACAGCACGCTGGCGTACTGGGCGGCCAGGGAGACCGCCGAGATGGAGGACTGTCCCACATAGTTGAGCATCACCACGTCGGCGGAGCTGACGGCGGCGCTCAACAGGTTCTGGATGATGATGGGCAGAACCAGCTTGAAAATCTGGCTGTAAAAATCGTCTTTGCTCAGACGTCTCGTTTTTTCCATACTTCCCTCTTCCGTCTTTTTGTGATATGATAATCAGAGCTGAGCCATAACTTCTCCGATAGGCTCCGTGATGGTGAGATCGGCCCCGGTTCCCAGGGCGGTCTTGTTGATGACCACCAGCTTCTCCCCCCGGTAGTACCTTACCAGCCCTGCCGCCGGGTACACCGTGAGAGACGTGCCCCCGATGATGAGTACATCCGCCTGCCGGATGGCGGAGACGGACCTTGCCAGCACGTCCTCGCTGAGGCCCTCCTCGTAGAGGACCACGTCCGGCTTGATGATGCCGCCGCACCGGCACCGGGGGACGCCGGTGCTGCCGGTAACGCTCTCCACTCCGTAGAACGTACCGCACCGGGCGCAGTAGTTCCGCAGGACGCTGCCATGGAGTTCCAGGACGTTTCTGCTCCCCGCCTTCTGGTGGAGGCCGTCGATATTCTGGGTGATGACCGTTTTCAGCTTTCCCGCCGCTTCCCACTCCGCCAGTTTTCTGTGGGCGGCGTTGGGCTGGGCGTCCAGATAGAGCATCTTGTTGCGGTAGAAGCGGAAAAACTCCTCCGGGTCTGCTTCATAGAAGCTGTGGCTCAGGATGGTCTCCGGGGGGTAGTCGTATTCCTGGTTATAGAGGCCGCCGGTGCTGCGGAAATCGGGGATGCCGCTCTCCGTGCTGACGCCGGCTCCGCCGAAGAAGACGATGTTTCTGCTCTGGTCGATCCAGTCCTTCAGTTTTTTGACGGCTTCCATCATAGGGGGGCCCTCCTTCATGTGCGTATCGCGGTGGTCTTATCTGCGGCCCTGCGGGCCGCGTCCGCCTGTTTCTTATTGATAGCCCGGGACCTGCGCGGCCCCGGACTCCGCGCCTACTTTTGCCACGCGGCAAAAGTAGGCAAAAACGCGCTTAAACCTGACGGTTTAAGAATCCCTTGATTACGGGGGTTATTAGTTACGCTACGACCTTCGGATTTCCGGTCTATCGTTGGTGCTTTGGGCCGATGCCGGTTTGTACTTCTGCGCACGGTTCTATCGATGGTGCTGGTTGCCTCGCGGCACTCGGCACGGAGGTCTGGCGTTTTTGGTGCTTTGGGATGACTGGTCCTCCTACTCCACAATGGGGCGCAGACCCTCTATGGTCAATTGGACGCCTAGGCGGAACCCCAGCGCGAAACTGTCCAGATATCCGGCGTTGTCTATGTCCGTGGTCGCTTTCCAAAGTGCGTCAAACTCTTCAAAAGTCAGACGGTCCTTCACCGCCTGGACCGCTTTCGCCGATCCCCTGATCGCCTTCCGCTCTGCTTCCGATGAGTGCGGTCCATTCATCAGGTCAAATAGTGTTTCCATGAGTTGATCCATTGTTTCACCCCCTTCTGGCATGATTTTAGTTCATGCTACAGTATAACGAATTTAGTTCATGTTGTCAATAGGTTTGGAGGAAATATGGCAAATTTTTCTGAAAGAATCAGAGAGCTGCGCCGGAAAAACGGTATGACGCAGGAAGCGCTTGGAAAAATCATTGGAGTTGGGCAGGATTCCATTTCGATATATGAAAAGGGGAAACACTATCCAGAGGTGCGGAATTTGATGATTTTGGCGGATTATTTCGGAGTATCCACCGACTATCTTCTGGGCCGGACGGACAATCCGGAGGTGAACCGGTAAGAGAAAAAGAAGGACCAGCCCACCATCCAGTACCCCGGCGAGTTTGCCGTGCTAAAACGGCAGGGGCTATCGTCAACCACGTTAAAATAGCCGCAGAAGACCGGCAGAGCGGACGGCAGTAAGTTTAGACCAGACCAGACTGTGCCTCGGGCGCAAAACAAAACACCCCCGTAATGCAGGAAGGTCCTTAGGAAACGTAGTTTCCTAAGCCCGTTTTTGCCTACTTTTGCCGGGGGGCAAAAGTAGGCGCGGAGTCCGGGGCCGCGCAGGTCCCGGGCCATCGAAAAGAAAAAACTCCCCGTGCCGCGCGGAGCGCGGCAGAGAAAAAGGAGAAGGAGAAAAACAATGGCTAATTTCGCGATCATGGGTTTCGGTACTGTGGGCAGCGGCGTGGCGGAGGTCCTCCGCATGAATGCCGCCTCCATTGCTGAAAAGCTGGGCGAACCCCTTAACCTGAAATATATTCTGGATGTGCGCGACTTATCCGCAACTCCCTACGGGGAGATCGCGGTAAAGGATTTTGCCGTTCTGGAGAACGATCCGGACCTGGAGGTGGTGGTGGAATCCATCGGCGGGGCCAGGGTGGCCCTGGAATTTACCCGCCGGGCCCTTCTGGCGGGGAAACACGTGGTCACCTCCAACAAGGAGCTGGTGGCCTCCCACGGCAAGGAACTCCTGGCCATCGCAAAGGAGAAAAACGTCAACTACCTCTTCGAGGCCAGCGTGGGCGGGGGCATCCCCGTGCTGCGCCCCCTGTTTCAATGTCTGGCGGGCAACCGGATCGAGGAGGTGGTGGGCATCCTCAACGGCACCACCAACTATATCCTCACCCGGATGGTCAGAGGCGGCGTCTCCTTTGAGGACGCTTTGAAGGAGGCCCAGACCAAGGGCTACGCCGAGCAGAACCCCGCCGCTGATGTGGAGGGCCTGGACGCGGGGCGGAAGATCTGCATCCTCTCCGACCTGGCCTGGGGGAAGGAGGTCCTGCCGGAGCGTATCCACACCCAGGGCATCAGCGGACTGGATCTTCAGGATGTGGCTATCGCCGACAGGGCCGGATACCGGGTGAAGCTTCTGGGCCGGGCCCTGCGTCTGGCGGACGGCAGGCAGGCCGCCTATGTGGCCCCCCATCTGGTCCCGCAGGACTGCCCCGTCGCGCCGGTGGACGACGTATTCAACGCCATCATGATCCGGGGCAACGCCGTGGGCGACGTCATGTTCTACGGCCGGGGCGCCGGGGATCTGCCCACCGCCTCCGCCGTCATGGGCGACGTGATGGACGCCGTCCAGCACAGGGCGAAGCGCCGGGAGCTGGGCTGGAGCGAGAGCGCGGAGCTGGCGGACTTTGCCGGGCTGTCTATGAAGTGGTATCTCCGGGGGGATTTCCCAGCGCCGGAGGGAAGCGCGGAGCTGTCCGGCGGCGCGGCGATTACCGGCCCCATGACCGCCGCCCAGGCGGAGGCTCTGGCGGAAAAGCTGGGTGCCGCGGCGCTTCTGCCGGTTTTTGAATAACCATTTGTACCTGCCGGCACTATAATAGAGTGTCCCCAATTTGCCTGTTTAGAGAGGAAGTACCATATGAGTTTGATCGTACAGAAATTCGGCGGCAGCTCCGTCAGGGATGCCCAGCGCATCCGGAACGTGGCGGGCATCATCGCTGATACCTATAGAGCGGGAAATCAGGTGATGGTGGTCCTGTCCGCCCAGGGCGATACCACCGACGACCTGATCGAGAAGGCCCGGGAGATCAATCCCAGAGCCTCAAAGCGGGAAATGGATATGCTCCTGAGTACCGGAGAGCAGATCTCCATCGCCCTGTGCGCTATGGCGCTGGAGGACATGGGCCTGCCGGTGGTGAGCCTTGCCGCCTGGCAGGTGGGCATCCAGACCACCAGCGCCTACTCCGACGCGCGCATCAAGAAGATCGATCCCGAACGCATCCAGCGGGAGCTGGACAAGAACAAGATCGTCCTTGTGGCGGGCTTTCAGGGGGTCAACCGCTTCGGCGATGTGACCACGCTGGGCCGGGGCGGGTCCGACACCAGCGCCGTGGCTCTGGCCGCCGCCTTCGGCGCGGACCTGTGCCAGATCTACACCGACGTGGACGGCGTGTATACCACGGACCCTCGGGTGGCCCCCGGCGCGGTGAAGCTGGAGGAGATCACCTATGATGAAATGCTGGAGCTGGCCAGCCAGGGGGCCCAGGTACTCCACAACCGCAGCGTGGAGCTGGCCAAAAAATATCATGTGAACATGGAAGTCGTGTCCAGTCTGGAGCGGAAACCCGGCACGAAAGTCAAGGAGGTCGTCAAAATGGAAAAGACAAATATCGCCGGCGTGGCGAAGGATACCAGTATTGCCCGCATCGCGGTGGTGGGGCTGGACCATAGTCCAGGGGTTGCTTTCCGCGTGTTCTCCCTGCTGGGAAAGGCGGGCATCAACGTGGACGCCATCATCCAGTCCATTGGGAGGGACACCAGCAAGGACATCAGCTTCACCCTGCCCCGGGCCGACGTGGAGGAGGCCGTGCGGGTGCTGGAGGAGCAGAAGGGTGCGCTGCACTTCGACCACCTGACCGTGGAGGACAAGATTGCCAAGGTGTCCATCGTGGGCGCGGGCATGATGACCACCCCCGGCGTGGCCGCCAAGATGTTTGAGGCCCTCTATGACGCGAACATCAACATCCAGATGATTAACACCAGCGAGATCAGAGTCTCCGTCCTCATCGACGAGGAGGACGCGGTGGCCGCTGTCCGGGCGGTCCATGACAAGTTCTTCGGCGACGATTCCTTTTCCTGAGCGCTGAAGAGTTCCCCGCGATTCAACAAAAAGGAAGGATGCTCGTATGTTTGTCAATATCTGGGGCAAAAATATCTGGTACGATATCTATGGCGCGGAGCATAGTGATACGCTGCTGTATCTTCATGGAGGACCGGGGGCAAGCTGTCTGGATTTTGTGAATCAGGCGAAGGCGCTGAGCAGGAAAATGAAGGTCATCATATTCGACCAGCTGGGCGTGCTGCGCTCCGATGGGATCGCCGAAAACGAAAGCTACAGCATGGAATATCAGATCGAAATGGTCGAGGAAATGCGGAAAATTCTGGGGATAGAGAAATGGAGCGTCCTTGGGCACTCCTACGGCGGTATGCTTGCGGTCTTATACGCATCCGCCTGTCCAGATTCCGTACATAAAATCATTCTGGAGTGTCCCTCGCTGTGGTTTGAGGATTCCGCGAGATCGACAGCCGAATATCTCAGCGAGCATATCCACGGCCTGAACGACGGGCAGGCTGTCAAGCTGTGGGAAAAGGTCCGGTTTGCAGACTATCAGGACAAGACGGAAGTGGTCTGGGACCTGTCGGCCCTGCTGGGGTATGTCACGGATATGGAGCTGCGGTTTTATCTGCACGGTATTACCTTGGAAGAATATGAGATGAGCATGGACACCACGGATATTGCGAATGAAATGTGGTCCAAGGGAGAGCAGCATTTGAAGAAATTGCTGGAGGCCCAGCCGGAGCCAGCCGGGTCTGCGCAGAAAAAGGTGATGATGACCGACAATCTTTTGCCGGTTATCCCAGGGATTGCGGCTCCCATGCTGCTGATTAACGGAAAGTATGACCCTGCATGTACCAGAAATCAGATCGAGTATATCATGAACAACGCGCAGAACGTGACGCAGGCGGTTTTTGAGGACAGCGGGCACTTTCCAAGGCTGGAAGAAGCGGAAAAGTATACGAATACGGTTCTGAGCTTCCTTGATTGTGGGTAAGGAATTTCCGCGGACAGGTCCTTAATGCAATCTTAAACTCCCCGCCCTTGTATGGGGGCGGGGAGTCCTGTATAATGAATGTATCTTTTATCATTCGTGAGGTGCTTTATGAAGGAGGTTTCTACCGCAGGAAAGCCGCTGACCGCGTTCCATCTGAAAATGGCCGCACTCATTACCATGGTCATCGACCACACGGCGGCGGCTTTGACGCTCCCCAGGGGTGTAGACACCCTGATGCGGAGCATTGGCCGTATGGCGTTCCCGATCTATGCGTTTTTTATCGCGGAGGGGTGCCGGTATACCAGGAGCCGGGAGAGGTATATGCTGCGGCTGGGGCTGTTCGGGCTTATCAGTCAGCTCCCCTTTGTCTTTGCCTTCTATGGTTGGGCGTGGGAGCCGGAGAGGTGGTGGTACAACCTTCTTATCCCCGGGAACGTGTTCTATACCATGTTTCTGGCCGTGGCCTGCATCCACATCTGGGAGACCCTGCGGCGGCGGTCCCGGAGGGTCCAGCTTGCCGCCGCAGGGACCTTCGCGGGCTGCTTCGCCCTGTGGGCTTATACCCTGTTCTTTATTACCGGCAGTCCATGGCCCTTTATTATCACCATTCTTGCCTACTTTGTGGGGTTCCTGACTGCCTGCCATTTTCTTGGCCGGAGGGCAGAAGAGGAAAAAACGCCGGACTGGCTGGCGAATATTCTGTCGGCCCTTCCTATCCTTCCCTTTTTCCTGCTGGCGGAGGTGCTGAACCTTGATTACGAGGGCGAGGGGCTGGCGCTCATTCTGATCCTGTATCTGCTGAAGGACCGCCGGATGCAGCTGCTGGCGCTGGCCGGGTGGATATTCCTGGAATACGGCTGGGAGGGCGGCCTGGGGCTGAAGTCTGCCGGGTACAACAGCCAGGTCGTTGGCTGGGAGAATATCCTGACGGTGGAAGCATTTTTACCGCTGTGCTTTGCCCTGGCCGCAGTCCTTCTGATCTGGCTCTACAACGGACGGCGGGGGAAGGATGTCAAGTGGGCGTTTTACGCCTCCTATCCCGTTCATATCGCCATTCTGGCAGTCCTGGCGGCGCTGGGGCTGTGACGGGGGCGGACAGTTACCGTCTCGGGAGGAGAGAACAGCGTGGAAAACGAAAAGGTATTTCAGATGGACTTCGGGAAGGTCTACAGCCTTCTGGTCAACAAGGCGGTCCGGAAGGGGCGCACGGAGGCGGAGGTCCGGGAAGCGGTGTGCTGGCTCACCGGCTACGGCGCGGAGGACCTGGAGAGGGCCCGGACGGAGGGCGTATGCTATGGGGACTTCTTCCGGAACGCGCCCCGGCCCAACCCGGACCGGACGCTGATCCGGGGAGTGGTCTGCGGCGTGCGGGTGGAGGAGGTTGCAGACCCGCTGATGCGGGAAATCCGGTATCTGGACAAGCTGGTTGACGAGCTGGCCAGAGGAAAGCCGATGGAGAAGGTCCTTCGGAAACAGGAGGTAAAGTAATCGTGTGGACATGTCCCCAATGCGGCCGGTCCTTCAAGGCGGCCGGGCAGAGCCATTACTGCGGCAAGGCACCGGAGACCATCGAGGAGTACATCCTCAGCCAGCCGGAGGAGGTACGGCCCTATCTGAACCAGGTGAACGAGGCCATCCGCGCCGGTCTGCCGGAGGCAAAGGAGAAAATATCCTGGAGTATGCCGACCTACTGGAGAGGGCGCAATCTGATCCACTTCGCGGCCTCCAAACGGCACGTGGGGCTGTACCCGGGGCCGGAGGCCGTGGAGGCCTTCGCCGGACGGCTGGCGGACTACAGGACCAGCAAGGGAACCATCCAGCTTCCCTACGCCAGACCACTCCCGCTGGAGCTGATTACGGAGATCGCCGCGTGGTGCGGAGAGAATGGGTAAACGAAGGGAAGCCACCCTTGACAGGGTGGCTTCCAGCTTTCGCAGAGGACGGGACTGACGCGCCATGAGGGTGTATCAATCCGGTTCCTGCTGGATATGTTCCATGGCAAAGAGGATACACTGGTTAATAAACTCGTTGCGGCTGATATCGGCGGCTGCGGCCCTGCGTTCGATCTCATGGACAAGGCTGACCGGCAACCGCACGGATATGATTTCTTTCTCTGATTTTACTGGCCGAAATTCCGCCATAATACCACCTCCCGCTTGCATTATTATAGTCTTTCTGGTATTATAGAAAAATATTAAAAATAAGATATATAATAGATGCCAAAAATTTAATACAAAACGGAGGCCGGTATGTATTGTGTGATTATAGCAGGCGGGAGGGATTTTCAGGATTATGACCTGCTGGAAAAGACCGTAGATCAATTTTTGTCCGACCAGCAGGATGAAATCACGATTTTCTGCGGCACGGCCCGGGGTGCCGACAGTCTGGGAGAGCGTTACGCGGAAAGCCGCGGCTACGCCGTCCGGTACTTTCCTCCGGACTGGCGGCGGTATGGACGGGCCGCAGGCCCAAAGCGGAATCAGGAAATGGCGGAGGAGGCAGACGCTCTGGCCGCCTTCTGGGACGGTGAGAGCCGGGGGACGGGAGACATGATCCGGTCCGCCAGCCGCCGGGGCCTGCGCCTTCTGGTCACGCGGTACTGAAAAACCTCTCCCATCCGTGCAGGAAAAGAGAGGACGGCGGCAGGGGCGGAATGCTATCATGAATAGCAGAAAGGGCAAGGAGGAAACAGTATGGAGTGGGTCAACAGCCTGAACCGGACGATCACTTATATGGAGGACCACCTGACGGAGGAGATCGACTACGAGGCGCTGGCAAGGCTGGCGCACTGTTCGTCGTATCACTATCAGAGGATGTTTGCCTATATGGCGGGCGTGTCTCTGGGGGAGTACATCCGGCGGCGGCGGATGTCACGGGCGGCGGAGGACCTTCAGGCCGGGGAGAAAGTGCTGGACACGGCCCTGCGGTACGGCTATCAGTCGCCTACGGCCTTCAACCGGGCGTTTCAGGCGGTACACGGCGTCCCGCCCTCGGCGGTGCGGGAGCCCGGCGTCTCCGTGAAGAGCTTTCCGCCGCTGCGCTTTACTGTCATGATTAAAGGAGCGGAAGAAATGGAGTATCGGATCGAGAAGCGGGAGGCGTTCCGCGTGGTGGGCGTGTCGGTGCCCATCGAGAAGGACATGGAGAAGAACTTCCAGACCCTCCCGGCGCTGTGGGAGCGGGTGGCAAGAGACGGGACTTTACAGCGCCTGCTGGGCATGATGGACGCGCAGCCTGCGGGTATTCTGGGCGTCTGCGACTGCCCGGACGGCGGTCAGTGGCGGTATTACGTCGCCGCCGCGTCCACTCAGGAGGGCGGGGATCTGGAGACGTACACCGTTCCCGCCGCCACCTGGGCGGTCTTCCCCGGCGCGGGGACCAACCAGTCCATTCAGGACCTGGAGCGGCGCATCCTCACGGAGTGGCTGCCCTCCTCCGGGTACGAGTACGGCAGTGCGCCGGACATCGAGGTCTACCTCAGCCCGGACCCCGCCAACGCCCGGTACGAGGTCTGGATCCCGGTGGTCAAGAAGGGCTGAATCCTCCCCCATACGACAGGGTCCCGCAAAACGGCCGCTGTTTCCCGCCCATCCGGCAGGAAACAGCGGCTTGCCATCTCCGGCACGGTGGTATATAATGGGAGACACGCCCCGGGCCGGAAGGCGGGGGCCGATCTTCATAATATGCGAGGTATCAGACCGCTATGGCAAAGACCCTTTTGCTGATCGTCAATCCCCGGGCGGGGCGCACCCGCTCCACAGCCCCCCTGTTCGACGCGGTGGCCCATTTCTGCGAGGAGGGGTATCTGGTATCCGTCCGCCGGACCGCCCACCCCGGCCACGCCGCCGAGATCGTGGAGGCGGAGGGCGCCGCTTTCGACCGGATCGTCTGCTGCGGCGGGGACGGCACCCTCAACGAGACCGTCCGGGGCGCGATGGCCCTCCCCGCGCCGCCGCCCATCGGCTACATCCCCGGCGGCAGCACCAACGATTTCGCC
>OFFJ01001621.1_pt1 | contig 16034 bp, 23 predicted proteins | sample 1521261 | NCBI WGS metagenome assembly OFFJ01 (sample SAMEA3504122, study PRJEB24116) | mouse gut metagenome | biome: mouse gut; feature: mouse-associated habitat; material: faeces | place: Denmark | collected 2011 | reverse complement strand
AGTTCTATGGCTCCCGGTCATCCGTTGTCCGCATTCCTCACAAATAATCAGCCCGGCAAAGATATAGACCCGACCGCTTTCATTTTGGCGGACAGACCGGCTCTCCAGCAGCTTCTGAATAGCATCAAATTCTTCTGGCGGGATCAGCGGTTCACAGTAATTTGGATTATCGCGATACATCCCTTTATACAAGGGGTTGTGCAGCATCTTCCGGGCGGTTGGGTCCCACAGGATGATTCCATGGGTCTCCCTTATGTAGGTCATAGCGCCATTGATAGTGCCATGAGCTTTATAATGGGCGAAGAACTCCCGGACAATGTCCGCTGTCTCCGGGTCTGGGACCACGTGCTTATCCTGGATCATCAGTCCCATAGGCAGGGAACCGCTGATTACCTCGCCCCGGGCCACCTTGCTGTCAAACACAAACTTGATGCGGTCGCTGTCACGGTCGCTTTCATCCTGGGCCACTGACAGGCGGATATTGATATATAACCGGCCATTAGTAGTTTCGGTGTCGTAGTGCTCTTGGGTGGTCTTCCAGGCTACGTTGTGGGCGTCCAGGATTTCCTGTATCTTGTAGTAGTCGGCCACGCTGCGAAACCAGCGGTCCAGCTTGATAAACAGGATTACGTCAATCTTTCCGGCCTTCACATCCTCCAGCATCCGCATAAATTCCTTGCGTTTAGTATATTTTTTTCGGGCGCTTTTGCCCTCGTCGATGTAATACCCGGCGATTGCATAGCCGTTTTTGTGGGCGTATTCCTCCAGGTCTTCCTTCTGAGCGGGGAGGGAGTAGCCTTTCCGGGCCTGCTCCTCTGTAGACACCCGGATGTACAGCGCCGCGCGGGGGACGGAGACCATGCTTTTTTCGTTTTTCATGTTGATTCCTCCTGTTAGATATGATAAAATAGGAGGCGCTAGAGGCTCGAAAACTTTAGCACCCCCTTGACCGTCTCCGGTGTTGGCAGCACCGGGGGCGGTTTTTTATTCTCCTGCGTCTATTTCGGTGGCTTCCCTAAGTACCGGGCCAAGTCAATGACCTTGCCCCAGTCCCTTGTCTGGCAGGGCGGGGGACTTTTTATGCCGGTTTTACCTCTCCGGTTTTTTCTATGCCGCCTGTAGAATTCAAAGCAGATGAATCCGCGCTCACTACATAGCCGGAGCTGCTTCTGTAAAGGGCCTCAGCTTCCTTAGTTGACACATTTTCCTCGCTGTCCACTAATTCAGACTGTATACTCCCGATAGGGAGCTGCGGTGAAATTTCTTCCGCTGTCTCCAGCTGCTCCTGCCCGGTCGTATGGACATGGACGTCCTTACCAGAGTCCCGGGTTGGGGACTGCATCTCCTGAATGAGCTGTCTGACAAATGGCTCACGGATCTGGGGGGATATTTGGAAATAAGCGCGGATAATCTCCGATTCCAGCTCACTTGCGCACAGTTCCGCGCACAGCCGGTCCACAGCGGTCTTTCGCTTTTGATCGAACATCTCGCCTTCGCCGGTGCGGAGCCATTCCTCCGATACGCCAAACTCGCGGCAGATCAGGGAGATTACGGCATCAATGGGTACGTTGCGCCCTATTTCGTAAGTTGCAATGGTATTAGGTTTCACACCAATGCGTTCGCCAAATTCTTTTTGTGTAAGGTCAAGAGTCTTGCGCAATTTTTTTATGCGTTCATGCAAATTGATCACCTCTCCTTTCAGTATTGAGCATATCACAGAAAAATCGCAAAGTCAATAAAAATCGCAAAGTCAAAAATGGATATTGACAAATATGATTTTGCGTGTTAAGATATTCGCATAGTCACAATAAAGGAGGTGTGAAGGGAATGTATCCGAAATGGTGGTTTTGGACGCGCTTAGAGAAGGACCACCCCATCATCTATGAGGCGGTCCAATGGGGTGCGCTGATTGTGGCGTGTGTGGCTCTCGCGTTTGCTGTGTCAGCACTGTAGAGCTACAACAGAGACGATAAGGGCGGCGACAGCAATAGCCAATGTAAACCATGCGCGAAATTCGTTGAAAGAACTCTGCCGCCGCTCCTTTCGCTCACACTCAATCGCAATCCTTCCGCCATAAGAAATGGTGAGCGGCGTATCGCGACCGATCAACGAATTTTCTGTGAGATCATGTAGAGCCGCGTAATTTCGTTCAATATCCAGATACCCGCATCTACGCAAATATAAAACCGGGTCTTCCATGTAATCCACAGACCGGTTGTATATTGCTGCAAGCTCTTTAATTGTCACAGCAGGTCTTTTCCCAATGCCTTTCAGAACAGAAAAGGAGAACTTATCCACATTTTCACCTCCTTCCCCGGCACGATTCTACCACAAATTGGGAAAGGGGGCAACCACGAGAAAGGAGGCCTCAATAATGGAAAACGCCAAAACGCTGTACGCAGAATGTAAAGATACCCTGAAGGCCGTGCGTCGGCTCCCGGAGGAAGAACAGCGCTCTCTGCTGAACATGCTGCGGGGCGCGGTTGTAATCAGCGATTTGTACGACCAGGAGCGAAAGGCTGAGCGGCCCAGCGCGTGAAAAAGCCGCCCTGTTGGGCGGCAGAAAGGAGGTGAAAGCAAGGTGGCATCCTGCGTTATTAGCGGCATGATCGGATTTTCTCTGGGGGTTCTGCTCCAGAGGATGTCCATCCATAAGGCCCTCGGCAATATGCCTCCCACAATCTGTGACTGCTGCGTATGGAAGAAATCAAACGAGTGGCGGTGGGATGCGTGGAAAAGCCGTCACAGGAGGTGACGGCAAAAAGGGAGCAGTCATTTGGATTTTTTAGGCGGCGGAAATGGAAATCGCGCAATGCACGAACGAAGAAAGAGGTGATACAACCTGCTGAATTTACGATTACACAGTGTCTCGTTCCACTTGGATGGCGTGTGGTACCTGGTGACCTTCCGGACCCTCCCTTTTGGCAGGGTGGCAGATGTACGGGTATCAAAGTCGCAGAAACAAAACGGCTTCTATCAACCTTGCGAAGCAAAAATCCCCCCTCAAACCTCCGCAGTGTCGGAAGCACTGCGAATGATTTGGGGGGAGATCAGGAGTGACGCTAGAGCTGCTCTGCGGCAATTTTCCCAGAAGGAGTAATCGAAACCAGCGTAAAACCAATAGGGCCGAGAGAGGGGCAAACACAAAAACGCCCCTGCGGGTGCTACCAACACTCGCAGGGGCAAGCGAGACCAAAACATACGAAAAATCAGCCTCTACCCTCCATTATACCGGAGGCCGGGGCGGAAAGCAAGGAGGAAATTATGAATTTTCACATCACGCTCAGCCCGGAGCAGTTCGAGTTTCTGGACGGACTGCTGGGGGATGTGGTCCAGCTTTATGAGCACCAGGCCGCCGCTCTGGCCTGCCTGGACGGCGAGGCGGCCCGGGACCTGGCCCAGGAGCGGCTGGATGCGTCCCAGAACGCGGCGGAGATCGCGTGGCTGCTGGCTAACACCAAGCCTGTGGAAGGAGCGTAGAGAGATGGGACGTAGGGAAAAGCCGGTCACGTTCAAGATCGTTGTCCCGCCCAGCGCGGCTAGGGCCGAACAAATGAGCCGCGACCTGCTGGAGATGGTGATGAAAAAGGAAGGGATCACGGCCAAGATCACCCCCGTGAAGCGCGGGCCCGGAGACCCGATTCTGACCATCGTCCCGCCGGAGACGGCGGGGAAGTCTGCGAGTGCGTGAGAGGAGGGACACGACCGTGAAGCTTTACAAATGCGAGACTATCGCCCAGTTCAAAATCGGCATGTGGCTGGTGGAGCAGGGCATCGAGCGGGAGGACATCCTGACGGCAGAGCTCTTGGGGCCCAACGAGGTCAAGATCACAAATCCAGCCGGACAGTATATGCACATCCGGTGGATGGGAGACCATGCGGAGATTGTCTGAGGAGGTGGTCAGGATGTACATCGTCAAGTGGTGCGACTGCGAGGGGAACCTCCATGAGCGGAAGTTCCGCACTATCCGCGCCGCCCATGCAGAGGCGGAGGAGCTTCGCAAGAGGTTCGATTATGTGGAGGTCGTTCCGGAGAAGAGGGGTGCCTATGGCTAATGTAGAAATCTCCCGCGCAGTCCGGGCGGCGGTGCGGCCTGTGCGGGAGCAGCGGGACATGTGGAAACGGGCGGCGGTGGGTGTCTTTGCCCTGTCCCTGGCGGGCAACGTCATCCTGTACGGCATCGCCTGTTCCCGGGAGGCGAGACACCGGGAGGAGACGGCACAGCTTCGCACAGAGCTCCGGCACGTGGAGGCGGTCCGGGACGACGCCCTGGAGGAGCTGGGCCGCATGGCCAACGACTACGCCCTTGAGGCTAAGGCCCGGCGGGAGCAGGCGGAGGCCTACGAGGCTCTGGGAGCCTATCGGTACATAGGCGAGTGCACCATCACCGCCTACTGCCCCTGCGCGGAGTGCTGCGGGCGCTGGGCGGACGGCCTGACCGCCTCCGGCCTTCCAGCGGGGCCCGAGATCGTCGCGGTGGACCCGGACGTGATCCCGCTGGGAAGTACAGTCATCATCGACGGGCAGAAGTACCTCGCCGCAGACACCGGGAGCGGCGTCACCGGCAACCACATCGACATCTGCCTCGCCTCCCATGAGGAGACCGTGGAGCATGGGGTCCGGACGGCAGAAGTGTGGGTGATACACCATGAGTGAGAGCAGGGCGGAGCGGGCGAGAGCGCTCCGGTATAAGCGGGGAGCGTTGGCCTCCATGGGCTTCGAGGTCCTTCGCGTTGAGCTGGATGACATCTGCGATGCCTGCGACACCATCCACTGGTGGACCGACCAGGATGACGAGACTCTGCTCAACGCCTTGGACGGGGACGATGAAGATGTTTGGGAGTTCAAAATGGCTTTCGCCCACCTGAAGGCCAGGGCGGACGAGCTGTTTGAGACCATCTATGAGCTGTGCCGGTATGAGGACGATTTCGGTCAGACTTACGACGACTGCACCGTGGCCCTCATCGGAAACCGTTACCAAACCATCGGATACGATTGGTTTGAAGAGGACTACTACTCCCTCACTGGCTATGAGCAGGGATTGGCCCAGACCGAATCGGGGAAGCGTCTCATGCGCAGGACCAAAGCGGAGATCATTTCCATCATCGGGCAGTGCTTTGGCATCCTTATCGCTTTCCTGGACCTGCGCCAGCAGTACGACTACCTCAAGGCCACCTTCGACATCCTGCGGGACGAGAACACCTCCATGCTTCAGCAGGTCAAGGAGATTGACGCCGCGTATCAGGCGCTGGTCACGGCGGACTGGGCCGGACGGCGGGAAGCGGAAAAGAAGTTTGACCGGCTGTTGGCCGCCCTGCCGGACCGGGCGTGGGTGGAATAAAAAGCCGCCCCAAGTGCTCACAACACTTGAGACGGCCCGGCCCCTAGAGGCCCAAAATAGACGTACAGTCCCATTATACGGGGCTGGGAAAGGAAAGTCAATATGGAAATGGACAGCATCATCGCCCGGCTGGGTGAAATGGCGTCCTACTGCGACACGGAGATCGATGCAAAAGTGTGTACTGAAGCCGCCGGCATCCTCTTCGCCCTCATGGACGGCGGATGCAAAACGGTGGAGGACACGAAGGACCTCGTCCATGACTACAACGCCCTGGCCAAGCAGTACCAGGTGATGTACAAGCGGCACAGGACCGCCGGTCACGCGGTACATAAGGACGGAGTGTGGCACTGCCCTGACTGCAACCGCAGGGTCCATCCCCACCATGCCTTCTGCCACTCCTGCGGCAAAAAGCTGGATGGGGGGACCCCGGGGAAAGGGGGCCAGCGGCATGGCTAACCGCAAACAGCGCCGGCATAACGGCAAGCCCCAGGGCGTGACCTACGCGGATGTTTTGGCCAGGAAGCGGCAGCTGCGCGATGCCTGCCAGCAGGCCGCCAACGACACCATGGTGCAGATTCAAAGCGACATCCACACCCAGCGGGCCATGTGGATGATGTGCGTGGCGATGAATGACGCTTTCGGCATCGGCCCGGAGCGGTTTCAGAAGTTCGCCCAGTGCCTGCAGGACCGGACAGAGTGGTATGAGGCCCTGGTGGCGAGCGGCGATGAGGACTACGCCAATGAGAAACTGCGCCTGGAGGCCCAGCGCTGCTCCGGGATACAGATCGAGTACCTCTACGAGGCAGAGATGCTGGCGGCGCAGAAGAAGCATGAACAGGAGGGGTTGCTGTGAACTACCAGGCTGAAGCGATCCAAGCCATTGAGGCCCAGCAGGCCAAGGCGAAGCCCCGCTCCCCTCAGTGGATGGTGGGCGAACAGCTCAAGGACATCTGCCGCCGGGAGCCGAGGAGCGCGGAGCTCATCGCCCGGGACCTCCAGGTGGAGGCCATGAGCATCACCGAGGCGGAGAAAAAGATCAAAGCCTTTGCCGACGGCCACAAGACCGGGAATTTCGCTTGCGTGACGCCCGGCGAGGCGGACAACATCCTTCGGGAGTTCTACGGCCTGCCGGAGCCGGAGGCCATTCCCGCGCCGGTGCCTGTCCCCGCGCCCCCGCCGCCCACACGGCAGAGGAAGATCGTGGACCTGTCGGATTTTCTGTGAGGAGGCGGCGGCATGGAACAGATCGACTATGCGCCCCTGCTCCCTGAGAAGCCCCTGACGGATATCGTCAGCTTTGCCCGGCAGAGCGGCAGGTTTCAAGAGCAGTACCTGGTCTATAAAGCCGAGCGGGAGTACGATCCGCTGGAGGAGCGCATGAGGCCGGCGGTGCTGGTCGCCTGCTCTGGGTGCGGAAAGAGCTTTTACGCGGAAAAAGTCACCGCCGGCACCTGCAGCGCGGCCTATTCGCCCGCGCCCTTCGGCTGGAGGGACCCGCAGACCAATACGGCGGTCATCAGCGGCAAGCACACTCGCTGCCCGCTGTGCGGGGCGGAGGCAAAGACGATCCATGTGGGCAGCATCCGCACCTATGGCGGGGAGTTGGTGGACGATGTGTGGGTGACGGAGCTGGCCCGGGTCCCGGTGGAAGGCCGGAGGGACCGGCTGGCCCTGCTGGAGTGGTGCATCCGGCGGTGCGTCAGCAAGCAGGGTGTCACGCGCTTTGAAATCTGGCCCTTCACCGCCTGGGTGGTGGAGGAGAAACGAATCGTGCGGCTGATGGGCTATCTGAAGGCCATCGGCGGGGCGATCTCCCTGTTCGGCGAGTGGCGGCAGCGGAAGACCTTCTGCAACGTGTACGGCGAGGCGGGCCTCGTGGTCCCCTGGGAGAGCGCCCTGCTGGAGGGCACCACGGCGGAAAACTGCAAGCTGGACCTGTACCAAAAGGCCAATGGCATGCGGCTGGTGAGCTATCTCGCCCTGTGGCGCAGGCGTCCGCAGGTGGAGAATCTGGTGGTCCAGGGCTGCGGCCGCCTGCTGGAGAAATGGATCAGCAGCGAAGAGATCAGCGGCTATTACCGGGGCGGGGTCCCGAAGCTGGAGGATATCAATTGGAAGGAGAAACGGCCCGCACAGATGCTGGGACTGACAAAGGAGGAGTTCCGGCAGATGCGGCGGGGACAGTGGACGGCCGCGGACCTGAAAAAATACAGGCAGGTCCGGGATAGCGGCGTCCCGGTCCGATTGCCGGAGGATATGAAGGTGCTGAAGCTGATCGAATGCTACGATTGCAACCTGGTCCTGGAGGAGGCCCCCAAGCCGGATTTTTGGCGCACGGTCCGCTACCTGGTCCGGCAGAAGGAGCACTGGAGCACCCTCCGGGACTACCGGCGGATGGCGGCAGAGGATGGCCGGGACCTCACGGACAGCCTGGTCCGGTTTCCCCGGGACCTCACCGCCGCCCACCACCGGCAGATCGAGGAGCGGCGGATCGCCCAGGAAAAACAGCGGGCGGAAGAGCAGAAGAAAGAGATGGCGGAGAGGGCGGAGAAGTTCCAGGAGAGAGCGGCGGCGCTGGAGCGCCTGTCCTACGCCCTGGACGGCCTCCTGATCCGGCCCTGCGCCAGCGAGGCGGAGCTCAGAGCCGAGGGCAGAGCCCTCCACCACTGCGTGGGCTCCTATGCCGCAAATCACGCCAGCGGGGCTACCGCGATCCTGTTCATCCGCCGGGCAAGCGCGCCGGACGAGCCGTTTTTCACCCTGGAGTTCGATGAAAAGCGGCTGGAGGTCCGGCAGAACCGGGGCCTTCGCAACTGCGACCGGACGCCGGAGGTGGAGGCGTTTGAAAAGGCGTGGCTGAAATTTGTCAGAGCACAGAACAGGAAGAGGAGGAAAAAAGCCGCATGAATGGCAGTGTATCAGAGGGCAAACTGCTGAGCGAGCAGTTCGGCGTGGCCGGGCCTCCGGCGGCGCGGCCGCTGGCGGTGATCGAGGCGGAGCTGGACGTCCTGGAGCAGGATACCCGCCGGAAGGAGACGGCCCTGATCGAGAACTACATCGAGGTTGGGCGGCGTCTGGAGGAGGTCAAGGCCCAGCTCCCCCACGGCGAGTGGGGCTCCTGGCTGGAGAGCCGTGGGTACCCCCAGGCAAAGGCCGTGAAGCTGATGAAGGTGTTCCGGGCCTATGGCAAGGAGCAGCAGAGCCTCTTCGGCGGGGAGGCAAAATCGCAGGCGTTTGCGAATTTGGGCTTCCACAAGCTGGTGCAGCTGCTGGCCATCGAGGGCGAGGAGGACCGGGAGCAGTTCGTGGCAGAGCACGATGTGGAGCACATGAGCACCCGGGAGCTGGAGAGAGCCCTAAGGGAGCGGGAGGAGGCCTTGGAGGCCGCTGCCGCCGCCAAGGATGAAGCCGACCGGCTTGAAAAAAGAACCGTACACCTCCAAGAACAGCTCTCTGATCAGGCAAAGGTCTATGAGGCCAAGCTGACCAGCGCCAATGTGGAGGCCGACCAGGCCAAAAAGGCCCAGGAGAAGGCCGCCGCCAACGCGCAGCGTCTCCAGGACGCCTTGAGCAAGGCCAATGCCGCCGCCCAGGAGGCCGAGGCGGAGCACACCAGATTGCGCCGGGAGCTGGAGGAACTCCGCAGCCGACCCATTGATGTGGCAGTGGAGGTAGATGCCGGGGCCGTGGAGGCCGCCCGGCAGGCCGCTGTCGCGGAGATGGCCGGAAAGGTGGACCAGGCCAAGGCTGACAAGGAAAAGGCCGACACGGCCCGAAAAGCCGCCGAGGAGGCCCTTGCCGCCGCCCGGAAAGAGCTGTCCGAGCTCAAGGCCCAGGGGCCGGAGGTCCGGGAGCCCACCCCGGAGGAGCTCCAGGCCATGACCACTGAGGCCGTGGAACGGGCCCGAGCCGAGGACGCCGAACGGCTCCGGGGGCTGGAGAGACAGCTGGCCGCAGCTGATCCAAATGTGGCCGAATTCAAGGTGCGGTTCACCTCTTGGCAGGAGGAGCACTGGAAGATGATGGAAGCCCTGGGCCGCATTGCCCAGGATGACCAGGAGCGGGCCCAAAGACTGCGGCAGGCGGTGAAGGAGGCCCTGGAGCAGATGGGAGGTGTGGAGGGATGCTCCTGATCTACTACCGGGACGCCGCCGGAAAAATCTGCGACTATATGCGTCCGCCCGCCGACTGGACCCTCGGGCAGGTCAAGCGGGAGATCGAGAACTTCAACACGCTCCATGACGGAAGGGTCCGCGCTTACATGGAGTTTGTGCGGGAAGACAGCTTCGCCGCCTACCTGCTGGAGCGGGTGGGCGCGTGAGGGAGCAGATGCCTGAATTTTTGAAAGAAGGAGGCGCAATATGAGCACGAAAAACGAAAAGTCGATACTGGAGATGGGCCGCGGCGGATTCCTGGAGCAGGTGGATTTCGGAATGGCGAAGGTCATCGACAATATTCTCGATCCCAATACCAAGGCAACTGACAAGCGCGAGATCACCATCACCTTTGAGCTTAAACCGGACGACTCGCGGACAAATGTTGCAGTAAAATTTGCAACCAAGTTGAAATTGGCACCCACCCATCCGCTGACCACTAGTTTATCCATCTTCGGCGACACCGGCACTGGAGAGATGTTCATTATGGAGAATGTGCCGCAGATCCCCGGTCAGATGGCGCTGGACGGCGCCGAGCAGGAGGGCCCGCCCAAACTGAGAATCATTAAATTTGCATAGGAGGAACATAAACCATGCTGAAAGAATTCATCGAGCACATCCAGGAGACCACCAAGCCGCTGATCCACACGATTGACCCGGAGTTCGACAGCGGCGGCATGTTCGTTGTCACCGGTACCGGGAGGACGGTGGAGCTCCGCCCCACCCTTGATCACCCGGACACCCTGCATCTCTACAGCCTGGAGGCGCTGGTGACGATGGTGAAGACCGAGGCGGCGAACATGGATGCCCCGCTCTACATCACCATCCCCGATCACCTGACCGTCCGCTGTTTCGGGCAGCCCCAGCTCTCCGCCCGGTTCTTCCGGCAGGTATTCTATGAGGCCAAGGCCACCGATGTGCCGGGGTTTCGGGATGGATTCCGGGAGCAGGAGAAGGCCATTATCGAGCTGCGGAGCCGGTTCGCCCCCGGCGAGGGCGTGGACTACCTGCTGGACCTCCTCTCCCGCATCAGCAAGAACAGCGGCGTGACCACCACTGACAACGGCGTCTCCCAGACCGTCGAGGCCCGGCAGGGCGTGGCTCTCAAGACCGTAATTCCCGTGAAGCCGCGTGTGCCCCTGCGGCCTTACCGGACCTTCCAGGAGGTGGAGCAGCCGGAGATCGAGTTCCTCCTCCGGCTGGATGAGGAGGGCAACATCGGCCTGTTCGAGGCCGACGGCGGGATGTGGAAGCTGACCGCCCGGCAGACCATCAAGGCGTTCCTGGAAAAGGAGCTGTCCGGGCTGATCGCCGCCGATGCCGTGTACGTTGCCCTGTAAGGCCGACGGCGGCAAAGCCATAGTACCCAAAACCAGGCGTAAGGATTTGTGCAGTTTATAGCCTGAATCAACTTGCTATTTCTCTGGAACAGAGTGATGAATAAAGAGGCCCGCCGGGTGCGCTACCACCCGACGGGCCAAGGGACAGAGAAAGTCCACAAATACACCTGCATTATAGCAGGTCAGAAAGGAAAATGCAATCATGAAAATGGAACTGATTTCTCTGACGCTGGAAAATTTCAAGTGCCATGAGCACCTGGAGATGCGCTTCGGCGGCAGGAGCGCCAGCATCTACGGCGCGAACGGCACTGGCAAGTCCAGCGTCTACGACGCCTTTACCTGGCTCCTGTTCGGCAAGGACAGCAAGGGGAGCGCCAAGTCCGAGGCGCTCAAGCCCATCTTTACGTCGGGCGAGAACGAGGGCAAGGTGAAGGACTCCGGGGCGATCACCTCGGTGGAGGCAGTGCTCCTGGTGGACGGCGTGGAGCGGAAACTCAAGCGCACCTACTATGAGCTCTGGAGCACGAAACGCGGCAGCGCCGAAAAGACCCGCGATGGCCACAGCAGTGACTACTTTGTGGACGACGTGCCCTGCAAGAAGAACGAGTTTGCTCGCCGGGTGGGGGAGATCATCGACGAGGATCGGTTCAAGTTGCTGACCAATCTGTTCTTTTTCCCGGAGGCGCTGCCCTGGCAAAAGCGGAGGGAGGTGCTGTTCGATGTGGCGGCGGTGGCCACGGACGAGGAGATCCTTGCCAGCGACGCCCGGTTCGCTCCTCTGGCCTCTGCCCTGCGGGGGCTGACTCTGGACGACTACCGCAAAAAGCTGGCTGCCCAGCGCAAAGGACTGAACAAGACGCGGGAGGACACCCCGGCACGGCTGGACGAGTGCAAGAAGACCATCGGCGACCTCTCCTGCATCGACTTCGACGCCCTGGAGCGGCAGCGGGCGGAGGCTCAGGAGCGCCGGACGGCGGCCCAGCGGGAGGTGGATCAGGCAGAGCGTGACGGTGGCCGGACGGATTTGCAAAACCAGCTCGCCGGTATCCGCAACGAGCTGGGGCGGCTGGAGAACGAGAACGCCGCCCACCGACTGGCCCAGCAGCAGGCCCAGGGTTTGGATGAGGCTGCGCAGGTCCGGCAGAGCCTTAACGCCGTCCGCATCCAAGGGGGGCGCCGCCAGAGTGACCTGGAGTACCTGCGCGGGCGGCAGAAATCGCTGGAGGGCGAGGTGGCCGCCTGCCGCGCCAAGTGGAATGAGATCAACGGGGAGGAGTTCAAGGGCGGCGTCTGCCCCACCTGCGGCCAGGCCCTTCCCAAGGACAAGCTGGAGGCCGCTGTGGCGGGTTTTGAGCAGGACAAGGCCAGACGCAAGGGTGAGGCTGTGGAGGCCGCAAATCGCGCCAAGGCCGCGCTGAAGGGCATCCAGGAGGATATCGCCAAACTGGAGCGGGAACTCGTTGAGGATCTGAAGCAGGCGGAGGAGCTGGCCGCCCAGCTCCAGCAGTTGGAGAGTGCCCCCAAAACGGAAATCACGGACATGGAGGACTACGCCGTCCGAAAGGCGGAACTGGAGGCCCAGGCCGCGGCGATCCATGCGGAGCTGGATGGGCTGGCGAAGGAAACGGTGGTCCGTGTTCAGACCTGCCGGAGTGCGCTGGCCGATGCGGACCGGGAGCTGGACAGGCTGTCCAGCGAGCTTTCCAAGAAAGCGGCGCTGGAATACGCTACCAAGCGCATGGATGAGCTGCGGGAGCAGGCTGCGGCAGCCTCCGACGAGCTGAACAAGCTGGACGGGATTCTGTTCCTCTGCGAGGAGTTCACGCGGTACAAGGTGAAGTTCATTGAGGAGAGCATCAACCGCCGGTTTTCCATGGTGAGGTTCCGGCTTTTCCGGGAGCAGATCAACGGCGGTCTGGAGGACTGCTGCGATGTGACGGTGGACGGAGTGCCCTTTGGCGAGGGCTTGAACACGGGCGCCAGGTTCAACGCCGGCATTGATATCATCAACACGCTTTCCCGACACTACGGCGCCCAGGTGCCGCTCTTCGTGGACAACGCCGAGAGCGTGACCCCGCTGGCCCAGGCCGACACGCAGGTGATCCGCCTGGTGGTGTCAGAAAATGATAAGGAATTGAGGTGTGAGCTGCAATGAAAGTGAAGAATCGCGCAAGGCCCAAGCTCCCGCCGGTGGAGCCGGGCGTGTACATCGCTGTGTGCGTCTACTCCATCGATCTGGGAGAGCAGCTGTGTGAATACAAGGACAAAACCAAGTCCTACAACAACCAGGTCAGACTGGGGTTCGAGCTGATCGGTGAGACGGTGGAGATCGATGGCAAACAGGAGCCCCGGGTGCTGAGCAGGACGCTCAACTTCACCCAGAGCAAAAACGGCGGACTGCGCAAGTTCGTGCAGTCGTGGCTGGGAAAGACCTTCACCGATGATGAGTTCCGGGAACTGGATACCAACGACCTGGTTGGGACGCCTGCACAGCTTTCTGTGGTGCTCAACGAGAGCGGGGAGTACGCCAATATTGACACCATCATGCAGCTGCCCCGTGGAATGGCCGCGCCGTCACCGGCATCCACGCTCATCCGCTACGACATGGAGCCCTGGGACGACGACGCCTTTGCCGCTTTGCCGGACTGGGCGCAGGAGATGATCAAGAAGTCCACCCAATACCAGAAGCTCCATATACCCACCAATCCTGTGGACGTAGACACCAGCGGCGGCCGGGAACAGGCCAATGAACAGAAGGAGGAAAATCCCATATGACCTTCACCTCGCTTGCAAGCTCCTCCCGCGGGAACTGCTATGTGGTCAGCGACGGCGAGACGGCCATTCTGCTGGAGTGCGGCATCTCCTTCCGCCGGATCAAAAAGGGGCTGGGCTTTGACCTGTCCGCCATCCGGGCCTGCCTTGTCAGCCATGAGCACAAGGACCACGCCAAGAGCGTCATGGACCTCATCAAGTCCGGCGTGGAGGTCTTCGCAAGCGAGGGGACCGCCGAGGCCCTGGACTGCGCCCTCATCACCCCCGTGGAGGCGGGGGTGCAGTTCCATGTGGGCAGCCTGGAGATCATGCCGTTTCGCACTTGGCATGACGCGGAGGAACCGCTGGGGTTCCTGATTTACAGCCGGGTGGACGGGGAGCGGCTGGTGTTCGCCACGGACACGGTCAACCTGGGCCACACATTCCCCGGCGTGAACCTGCTGGCGCTGGAGGCCAACTATGACAAGGACATCCTGTCCCGCTGCGAGAAAATGCCGGAGAAGGTGCGCTACCGCGTAACCAACAGCCACATGGAGATTGGTACGCTGTGTCAGTATCTGGAGACGCTGGACCTCTCCGCCTGCCGGACACTGTACCTGCTGCACCTGTCCAATGCCGCCAGCAATGAGGAGAATTTCATTGAGCGGGTGCGGCGGGTCGTGCCGCCGAATGTCCACGTCATCGTATGCGCGGAGTAGGCTGCATACCAAAATAACAAGGGACCGGGGGGGCGGATACCTGCCTCCTGGGATTCCCGCGAAAGGCGATGATGCGAAAGCATGTCACGACCACCGAGTCCGGGAATACCTTATTATTCCATGGACGTCGGGTTTTTGAGGGATAAAAAAATAAGGCTCCTTATGGCGGAGTTTGGTGCATCCAGTGTGGCATTCGTGCTGTATGTGTTTGGCAAAGCCTATGAAGGAGATGGATACTTCCTTACGTGGGACAAGGATGAGCGGCTTTTAGCAGCCGAGGCGATTCAAAAGCCCCATACGTATGTGAGCGAAGTACTGCAGGGGTGTCTGTCACGTTCGATCTTCGATGACCGGGTTTTTCAGATGTTCGGCGTACTGACGAGCAGAGGTATCCAGCGCCGCTATCTTCGCGGATGCGAGAAACGCAGCGACATATCGATCTTTTCCGAATACTGGCTCTTGAATTTGGACGACAAAAAAGACGTTCCGGCCAGTATTCGTGCGAAGCTTGCCTTTTTCAGCGTTGAAGGGGGAAATAACCCAGTTTTCTCCCCCGGAAACCCCAATAATTCCCCCGAAAACCCGCAAAGTAAAGTAAAGGAAAGTAAAGTAAAGCAAAGTAAAGTAACTGCGCCCCCGCATGAGAACTGGGGCTTTGGCGAGGAACTGGAGTCCGCGCTTTCCAGATGGATGGAATACAAAGCGGAAAAGCGGCGGCCATGTACGCCTACGGAGCTGAACTGCCTGATAGATCAGGTGAAGGAGCACGTGAAATCCTACGGAGAAAAAGCAGTTGCAGATTTGATCCTCCTTTGCGCGTCTAATGGCTGGCAGTCAATCGCCTGGGACCGGCTGGGAAAACAGTCCGGCTCCGGCGGCATGAGAGGAGGCCCTGGTTCCAAGAGCGAAACCGCAGACAGCATCAAAGCGGATATGGAACGAATGGACCGGTATCGGAAAAAACTCCGTGAAGAGGCAGAGGGCAGCAAAAGGAATTAAGTAAATACGTATTTACTTAAACATACCTGGATATCACACTCACTCTGTAACGAAAAGCGGTGATGCAAAATGCTGATATTGACTTTTCAAGTAAACTGTGCCAGCTGGCACATTCCCGGCATCAAAGAGGCTATCGCCATGCTCCTGGAGAGATGGGGTGACGTCCGGCTGGTGGATATCCGAGAAGTCCAAAAGGCGGCGCCGGAGCAGATGAGCATGGAAAACTTCCGATAACACGGGGGATTCCCAAACGTGTGCGAATAAGAAAATGGAAGATGCCGGGAGGTGAAAATACATGGTCATGACCAACGAGGAGATCGTCCGCGACTTCGGCCAGGCGCGGAACAAGAGCAAACAGATCAGGATTTTGGCGGACCTGAACCGGGCGACGCCGGGGGAGATATGGGCCGTGCTGGCAGCGGCCGGCGTGGAGGGCGTCGAGCCCCCGAAGCGGCTCACGCGGAAGAAGGCCGGGACGCCGGAGGGGGCGATATGCCTGGGAGTTTCACGGGAGAATTCCCCTTGACTCACCGATACCGGCAAAGGGGATGCAGGGACTTTGGGAGCTGAATCTGAAGGGGGGAATACTATGCTGATTGTAAGCCAAAACAGGAAATACCTGCTCAACATGGAGAGTGCTGGAACCGTTTCCCTTTCGTCCCTCTATGGAGGTCACGAGGAGGGGAAGCCTGTCAAGGTGCTGGCCGCCTTCCCTATGGCCGATGATGT
>OFFJ01001620.1_pt1 | contig 16039 bp, 24 predicted proteins | sample 1521261 | NCBI WGS metagenome assembly OFFJ01 (sample SAMEA3504122, study PRJEB24116) | mouse gut metagenome | biome: mouse gut; feature: mouse-associated habitat; material: faeces | place: Denmark | collected 2011 | reverse complement strand
CGTGGGTTCGAAACCCACATTTCACCCCTTGTAAACAAATGAATGAGAAAGTCGGACCCTTACGGTTCGACTTTCTCATTATGATGGTCCGTCTGGCCCATCCGACAACTCTTGTTAAACAGTACATATCATGAAGAAGTTCAAGACTGTTATTGCTGCGATGATGGTTGCGCTCTGTGCGCTCAGTGCCGGTGCCCGTGTTAAGTATATATTTTATTTTATAGGAGACGGAATGGGAATGGGGCATGTAAATGCCACGGAAACATATAACCGGGATGTTCTCGGAAACGGTTCTCCGATTCTTATGATGCAGTTCCCGGTTGCGACGCAGGTACGTACATATTCATTCGACCGCTCAATAACCGACTCGGCGGCTGCCGGGACGGCTCTCTCCACCGGACACAAGACAAGAAACGGGATGGTGGGAATGGCTCCGGACTCCACAAGTGTCTGCTCCATTACCACTCCGCTGCTTGAAGCGGGGTATGCGATAGGGATAGCCTCGACCGTGGCCGGTGACGACGCCACCCCCGGATCATTTTACGGACATGCGGTGAACCGCGGTCTCAGCGGAGAAATTTCCGCGTACGCCCCCAAATCAGGTTTCTCGTTCTTCGGCGCGCCGGTGTTCAAGGGGATGAAAGGTAAAGATGGCTCCAAAACGGGATGGGTCGAGAGCATGAAGGAGGCGGGCTATGCGGTGATCAGGAGTTTAAGTTCATATTCCGCCCTTTCCGGGGATACGGATAAGGTACTGATGCTTGCGTCTAACCCTCAGGGTGAGCAGGTGGGATATACCATCGACTCGATTCCCGGGACATTGACAGCTGAGGAAATAACCAGGACAGCTCTCGCACAACTCTACAAGGAGGGCAAAGACAACGGCTTCTTCCTGATGATGGAGGGTGGCAACATCGACTGGGCCTCACATGCCAATGACGGCGCTACGGTCATCAGGGAGGTGATGAATTTTCAGAAGGCGATAGATGTGGCCTATCGGTTTTATCTCGCTCACCCCGACGAGACGCTGATTGTGGTGACCGCCGACCATGACACGGGTGGAATGGCTCTTGGGCGCAGAGGGACAAAGGTCCCCGATCTTTCGCTGGTTGATTTTCAACGGATATCGAAGGACCGGTTTTCCGACTATTGTAAAAGTCTCATAGCGGGAGGCGAGGAACCCAGTTGGGACAGTATGAAGACTTTCCTGACTGAGAATACCGGTCTCTGGGGGGCTGTTGCTCTTACCGACGAGGAGACGGCGCGTCTGCGCGACAGCTTCGAGGCTGCCATGCTCAGCAGGAAGAGTGCTGATGAAAAAGGACTTTACAACAGCTTTAACCGCTTCTCCGTCGATGTGTTTGATATGATCAACAGCAAGTACGGTATAGGCTGGACCACCGGATCGCATACCGGCAACCCGGTGCCGCTCTTCGCGGTGGGCCGCGATGCGATGCTTTTTACCAAGGCTCTCGACAATACAGAAATCCCGCAACTCATACTCAAAGCTGCGGGAATAGATTCTTTCAGTCGGTGATGGCTATGAAATTGCCGCCGATGTCGAAGACATATACATCCGGTTCCTCGATATCGACCTCAATCTCGACCGTACGTCCCCGTTTATCGAAGTCAATCGACTCGACACGACCGGCAACGCCATCCTTTTCCAGACGCCGGTAGGCGCCGGCATGCAGGAGATCCCTGACTACGGCTGTTGGAAGATAGGTGTTGTCGGGTGCATCGATCTCGATGACACGGCCCTCTTTGTTGAATTCAATGTCGATGCCGTTGGAGAGTTCAACATCGTTTTCACCCCGCGAAAAGAATGTCTCGCATTTCACAACCTGCACTCCCCTGAAGTGTTTGTTGAGAAATGATTTTGCTTTTGCGGGAAGATTGTTGGCCCGGTTGGAGGCACCGGACACGGCTATGCCGGGTCCTCCCTGATAACGGGCAGTGTTTTGCGCGGCGGCCTGAGAGAAGCCTCCCAATGCGATTACGACGGCTGCAAGAGATGCGGCCAGTTTTCTTGCTTTCATAAATTCATTGTTTGCAGCCTGCTGTTCCGGAAATTCAATTGCGGAAATTGAACCTGTACCGGCTCGGAAGGGATTGTTTCTTTAAGTATCAACAACCGGTATGGGGAAAAGTTGACATGAGGCTGATTGTTATGACTCCCGCCTGATTGTTATGAGGTGAACCTCATGCGCGGAGCTGTCGATTATGTCGTGTCGTGACCGTTTCACTCCCGGAATCCAGAGTATCTCTCCGTCGGTGCGGCGCACCACCACCGGCACTTCCCGGCGCTTGCGTGAATCGAGTCCCGATTCTTTCAGCACATCGCTTACCAGTCTGGTTCCCCTCATGCCAAGCGGAGCCATGCGGTCTCCCTGCCGTGGCATTCGCACATCGCACTGGCCTGCATCGTACGGGAGCCACAGCACTTCGTTTCCCCGGTTCCGGCGTATTTCTTCGGAGACTGATCCGGACAATTCAAATACGTTGTCATCCAGGGCATAGCTGATGGAGGGATTGTCGGCAACGTACCGCAGTGCGTCACGGTCGGTGACAAGAATTCCCCCGGCGACGTACCATGTCTTTCCAGGCTGGAAAGGGCATGGACCGCAAGCAGATGCGGGCCAATTTTGACGCCATTCTGGCGGATTTTGCCGCCATCCCCGTATCCGGCGAGGAGAAGGTCAAGGTGGGGGTGGTGGGCGAGATCTACGTGAAGTTCTCCCCCCTGGGCAACAACAATTTGGAAGACTTCCTCTTGTCCGAGGGAGCGGAGCCGGTGGTGCCCGGCCTCACCGACTTTATGATCTTCAAGATCTTCAACCGGGAAGTGGATGTGAACATCTATGGCGGGCCGTGGGTCAAAAAAAAGTTCTGCCAGCTGTTCAAGGGTTACATCGAGGCGTGCCAGAGGGATATGATCGAGGCGCTTCAAAAGACCCGCTTCCGCGCCCCCGGCTCCTTTGAGGACATGCACAAGCTGGTCCGGGGCTACCTGGGGGACGGCAATAAAATGGGCGAGGGCTGGCTGCTCACCGGCGAGATGCTGGAGCTCATTCACCAAGGGGTGCCCAACATCGTGTGCACCCAGCCCTTCGGCTGCCTGCCCAACCACATCGTCGGCAAGGGTATGATCCGCAAGCTGAAGGACGACTACCCCTGCTCCAACATTGTGGCTATCGACTATGATCCGGGCGCAACAAAAATCAACCAGGAAAACCGCATTAAGCTGATGCTGGCCAACGCCAAGGCGCTGGCCAGGCAGGAGGCCATGAAAGAGCCCGCAGGCGCGGGCGTTTAAGGAGGGCATATCATGAAATTGGCGGAAGCCTTACAGGAGCGGGCGGATCTGAACCGCCGCATCCAGCAGCTCCAGCAGCGGCTGAACAGCAACGCCATCGTGCAGGAGGGGGAGCGGCCCGCCGAGGACCCCGCCGGGCTGCTGGCGGAGCTGGACGGCTGCGTTGGCAATCTGGAGCGCCTCATCACCCGGATCAACCTGACCAACTGTCAAACCCAGGTGGGCGGCGAAAGCCTCACCGCCCACCTGGCCCGGCGGGACGCGCTGAAGCTGAAGCTCAGCGTCTACCGGGATCTGGCCTACAACGCCAGCCAGCTGGCCCGCCGCGCCACCCGCACGGAGATCAAGGTGCTCAGCTCCGTCAGCGTGAAGGACGTGCAGAAGCAGGCGGACGGCCTGGCCAAGGAGCTGCGCCTGCTGGATAACTCCATCCAGGCAGCCAACTGGACAACGGAGCTGATTTAAACCAGTTGCGTTGCCGTGACGCCCACTTGTGGGCCGGCATCCGTTCCGTCAGCAAATCAATGCTCTTTTTCGGTTTCTTTTTCTTGAAAGAAACCGCAAAAGAGGCGGCAGCAGGTAGCTCTTGGGGCGAACGTATCTCTCCCGGCTGAGAATGAGCCGGTCATGGCGCGCCTATGGGCTGGCGCAGGGGTTCGAATCCTCACATCACACCGTATGCCCAGACCGCGCACAACCGTATTGTGACAGGGCTTCGGCCCGCATTCACACCGTACTACCAATGCGTTGACTGAGAGTGAGGGCGGGCTTGGGGAACTGCCGCCGATTCACGGCCCTGCCCGGCCGGGGCGGGGCCGCTCATTTAGGAGGATTGCCATGGAAGAATTGCGCTTTGTGGATGCCTGCACCGAGGAGCATTTCAGAGCCATGTCCCTCATACACGCCCTGGGCTGGCGGGATACCTATGTGAACGCGGTACCCGCCGACTACATGGCCCGGGAGATCACCGATGATCGGTGGGTGGAGACCTTCCGCCGGAATTACGAGACCCAAAGCGGCGTGCGCGGCCTTTTGCTGTACCGGGGGGATGAGCCGGTGTCCTGCCTGAACTACTGCAAGGCCCGGACGGTGAACTACAACCCCGGCGACATCTGTAAATTCGACAACGAGTCCTACGCCGACTGGGGAGAGATCGCCTCCTTCTACACCCATCCGGCCCAGCGCGGCCACGGCTACGGCGGGCTGTTGTTTGAGGAGGCCTGCCGCCGGATGAAGCTGGAGGGTTTTCCAAGCGCTTTCGTGTTTGTCCTTCAGGAAAACGAAGGCGCCCGGCGGTTCTACGCCGCCCACGGCTTCGCCTGGGACGGCACCAGCGCCGACATCCCCTTTCCCAACAGTCCGCCCTGCCACGACCTGCGGTATGTAAAAAAGCTGTAAAAAAACGAAAAACCGCCGGGAATTTTACATTCCCGGCGGCTTTGACTGCCACTTTCCCATTCCCCGCATACACTGGGATGAAGGGGGGCTTCGGTGTGCCATGCTGTAATTTCAACCACTCTCAGGGCCAGGGCGCCAATCTCGTTGCCATAGCCGCCGCCCTCTCCGTCTACATCGGCCAGGGCAAAACGGCGGACGAGCTGGCCATACTGGCCTCCCTGTTCGACCTGATGCGCAGCAACCTGGCCTTGATGGCGCTCAATACGGTGAGCGACGACACCCGGCCCGGACAGCAGCGCACCCCCGCCCAGGCCGAGGCCAGGGCCGAATTTTACGATACCCTTATCGGCCCGACGCCCGGTCTCTTTGAATAAGCAGCTTCACCGCCTCGATCCCCACCCGGATAGCGGATTCCGCGTCCTCATCCCGGGTCTGGTCCAGCCCGGCGGCGTTGCGCTCCTGGTTCCAGATGACGTGGAAGGCCGAGCCGCAGCGCACCCCTCGGTGGGCCGCCACGGTGAACAGTGCGGCGCTCTCCATCTCCGAAGCCAGCACCCCCAGCCGCTTCCACGCCTCCCACTTGCTTTGCAGCTCATAAGACACCGGCATCCGGTCCGGCGAGTGCTGGCCGTAGAAGGAGTCTTTGCACTGCACCACCCCGGCGTGCCAGCGGCGGCCAGACGCCTTTGCCGCGTCCACCAGGGCGGTAAGCACCTCAAAATCCGCCACGGCGGGGAACTCGATGGGGGCGTACTCCCGGCTGGCGCCCTCCATGCGAACCGCGCCGGTGGCCACCACGATATCGCCGCTGGTCACCTCCAGCTTGATGCCCCCGCAGGTGCCCACCCGCACAAAGGTGTCCGCACCGAGATTGGCCAGCTCCTCCATGGCGATGGAAGCGGAGGGCCCGCCGATGCCGGTGGAGGTGACGCTTACCTTCTCCCCCAGCAGCGTGCCGGTATAGGTAACATACTCCCGGTTGGTCATCACGTGGACGGGGTTTTCAAAATACCGGGCGATCTTCTCGCACCGCCCCGGGTCGCCGGGGAGCAGGCAGTACCGTCCCACGTCGCCCTGCTTGCAGTTGATGTGAAATTGCCGTTCCGAACCGATCATGGCCGCACCTCTTTCCCTTGAATTGCCTCCATGATAGCACAGTTTTCCCCGGAGCGCAAGAAGGAGCCGTTCGGCTCACACCCCATCGGGCCATTGGGTGTCCGCGCTGAGGGCCAGCCCGCCCGCCCCGTCCCGGGCGGTGACATACCACCGCTCCCCGTCGGGCGGGGCCTCCTGGATGGTGAGGCAGGCCAGTTTCTTCTGGCCGAAGCCCTTGAAGGGCGCGTCGTACACATACACGGTCACCGGGTATTCCCCCGCCTCGAAGCCGAAGGAATCCCCCCGCCGCAGGGGGCTGCTGTCGGCGTTCCGGCTTCCTCCGCCCTGGTCCTGGAAGTCCACCACCACCTCCACGATCACCGCGTCCGAATCGTTGATAAACACAAGGTCGGCCTCTATATCCCCGCCGCAGCCGGACAGCGCCGTCAAGCACAGCGCAAACAGACACACACCGATCACCTTTTTCATTGGAACCGCCTCCTACGTGTCAAATTCGTAATAGCACAGCCGCCCGGCCCCGCTGTCATACACCGCCAGGGTGAAGTTCCAGGAGTACCGCTGGTGGAGCTGGCTGTCGTCATAGGGGTCCTGGCTCTGGCGGTCATAGAGGTAGTAAAAGCCCTCCTCCGGTGCCCCGCCCTCCTCCTGGAACATCTGAAGCGCCCGGGCCGCGTTTTCCGTCATGGGCAGGGGGCGCCAGCCAGTGATATCCTCCAGCCCCTCCTCCAGGCCATCCAGCTCCACCTCCGCCGCGGTGAGCCCATCGCCGTGGAAGCCGCCGTGGCTATCCTCAAACCGCGCCAGCGTCCCGCCGGACAGATCCACGCCCAGCGCCCGGCCGATACGGCGCAGCGCCCAGCCTTCCCCGCCGTCTATTCCACAGCCGGCCAGCAACGCTAGAACAAGCAGCATCAGGGTCAAAAATCGCTTCAATTTGTATTCTCCTTTCCAAATTGGGCCGCAAAAAGACCGCCCCATGGCCGGGGCGGTCATGCGGTTCGGGTTATGGGGTTGTCAGTCCGCCTCGTCGGGCACGTACTCCAGGATATCCCCCGGCTGGCAGTCCAGCGCTTTGCAAATGGCCTCCAGCGTGGAAAAGCGCACCGCCTTGGCCTTGTTGTTTTTCAAAATGGACAAGTTGGCCATAGTCACGTCCACCTTCTGGGACAGCTCTCCCAGGGACATTTTCCGCTTTGCCATCATCACATCCAGATTCACCACAATCGCCATACGCCGCCCCCTAGATGGTCAGGTCGTTTTCCGCCTTGAGCTCCACCGCCTGGCGGAACAGGGCACACATGACCATGAACAGCAGCCCGCCCATCAAAAAGATGGGCACAAACAGGGCGTTGTAGGTGAGCATCGGCATGATGCTCCGATAATAGGCAAACCCCCAGCCCAGCCGCGCCAGCGCCGCCCCGGAGATGAGAAAGCAGCACATTGCCGCCGTCTTCAGGCTTTTCGCGTTGTCCATAACGAAGGGGCTCCCCTTCAGGATGGTGTCCAGCACCCGCCTGCCCTGCCACAGGATAATGGCGGTGCACACGCCGCAAAAGAGCAAAAACGCCGTCAGCACCAGCCAATACTGCTCCTCCCCCACCGCAGCCATCATCCAGATGAAGGGATTCCACATATGGAGGGTGAAATTCAGCCAGAACCCCACGCTCTCCCCGCTCAAAAGCCGTTCCATGGTCTGCCCGTCCCATCGGTTCTCCGCCAGCATGGCCGCCAGGGCGGGCACAAAGAACAGCACAATGATATTGCACACAAAGACTGCCAGCACCATGACCCGCAGCACACGGGCCAGCTTCTGCACGGAAGTTTGTTCCATATCCACCACCTCTTGTCCCAGAGCTTATCACGCGCTATATCGTTTGTCAAGTATTTTTTATTGTTTTTCAATAAATCAAGGTGAGAACAAACCCTGCGGCAGGACGCCGCAGGGTTTACCTTTACTCATCCCAGGGGTTCCACTCGCAGCCTCCAGGCTGGGCGGGAGGCTCCCCCTCCTGGGCCGGGAGCGCCTGGGGTTTGGGCCGGAACAGGGCTTTCACCTCTCTCCGGGCCAGAACCGGGAGCACAACGGCCGCCGCCACCAGGACAAGGTACGCCCCCATGATTACCACGTCATCCTCCGGCAGCAGATCCAGTACCTGGCCCACACCGTTGAAGACCATGTGGGCCAGGATGGACGGCCAGATGGACCCCAGCCGCAGGTCCATCAGCCCAAACAGCACGCCCAGCACAAAGGTGTAGGCAAACCAGACCGGGTGGCCGTGGCACAGCCCAAAAATGGCGGCGGACAGCGCTGCGGCCAGCCAGCCGGGCATGGCCTGCGCCAGCCGGGTCATGATCAGCCCCCGGAAGATAAACTCCTCCACCACCGGAGCCACCAGCACCACCGCCACAATGCCAATCACCCCGCCGCCGCTCACGCCGGAGGACGCCTCGGCATAGCTGTCCAGCCATGCCTCGGGAAGAGCCATCATCGCCACAGTAACCGCCAAATACAGCGCCGGGGCCAGCGCCGCCCCGGACAGCAGCCCCGGGCCCTCCACCCGCCGCAGCCACAAAGCGTCCCCCAGCTTTTTCCGCCGGATGCGGTAGAACAGAAGGATCACCCCAATGGCGAGCAGCCCTGACACCGCGGTGAACAGCATGGCGCTTTCATACAGCACGCCGGACAGCTGCTCCGCCGCCTCCCAATTTTCCAGCGCCGACTGCACAGCGGCAGCCACCACCACCGGCAGCATCACCAGCACCTGGGCGCCCAAAAACAGCGCCAGATAACACACGCTCTTGCCCAGGGCGATCAGCACCTGAACCGTCCGTCCGCCTGCGCTCTGCTTCATACCGCAATCCCTCCCAGCACCTTGCCGATGGAGTCGTGAATCACCAGATCCGCCTGCCCATCGCATGGAGTTGGGTCCCGGTTGATGAGCACCAGCCGGTTCCCCCGGTAATAATTGATGAGCCCCGCCGCGGGGTAAACCACCAGGGAGGTCCCGCCCACGATGAGCACATCCGCCCCGGCGATGGCCCGCACAGCGCCCTCCACCGTATCCTGATCCAGCCCCTCTTCGTACAGCACCACATCCGGCTTCACCACGCCCCCGCACACCGGGCACAGGGGTACGCCCTCCCCCGCTTGAATGAAGTCCACACCGTAAAACGCACGGCATTTTGTGCAGTAGTTGCGGTGGACCGAGCCGTGGAGCTCATACACCGCCTGGCTGCCCGCCAGCTGATGCAGTCCGTCGATGTTCTGGGTGACCACCGCCCGGAGCTTGCCGGCCCGCTCCAATTCCGCCAGCTTTAGGTGGGCGGCGTTGGGTTTTGCGTCGAGGCAGATCATCTTGTCCCGGTAAAAGCGGTAAAAATCCCCGGTATGCCCCTCGAAATAGGTGTGGCTGAGGATCGTCTCCGGCGGCTGCCGGTACCTCTGATTGTACAGCCCGTCCACGCTGCGGAAATCCGGGATACCGCTCTCGGTGGACACGCCTGCCCCGCCGAAAAAGACGATGTTCCGGCTCTCCTTGATCCATTGCTGCAATTGTTCCAGAGGCGTCATGACGCTTCCCTCCTTTATCTGCGCCCAGTATATCACACCCAATCGTAAAAGAAAAGCCCTCTCTGGCGCTGCTGCGCCATCCTGGTTGTAATTTTCCGCCTCCTGGGAATGCTATGGGGGCATCTCATAAGAATTTCCACAATTCCTATTGACAAGGTATGCTTTTTACGGTATGATTTGGGCGGTAAGCGGATGTAAGGCTATCACGCCCCGCGCCGCCCGCAACGGCGCGGACGCTCAAATACAAGGAGATGGAACACATCATGATATACGCGGACAACGCCGCCACCACCAAAGCCTGTCCCGCCGCCCAGCAGGCCATGCTGGACGGCATGGAGCGCTTCTGGGGCAACCCCTCCAGCCTCCACTCCCCGGGGCAGCAGGCCAGGGAGGCCCTCCAGACCGCCCGGGAAACGGTGGCCAGGACCATCGGCGCCCAGCCGGGGGACATCTATTTCACCTCCGGCGGCAGCGAGGCGGATAATCAGGCCATTGCCAGTGCCGCCAAAATTGGGGCGCGCAAGGGCAAAAAGCACCTCATCACCACCGCCATTGAACACCATGCCGTCCTCCACACCATGGAGCAGCTGTCCAAGGAGGGCTATGACATCACCCTCCTCCCGGTGGACGGGAGCGGCATCGTCAAGGTGGAGGACGTGGCCGCCGCCATCCGGGAGGATACCGCTCTGGTGTCCGTCATGTACGCCAACAATGAGATCGGCACCATCCAGCCCGTGGCCGAGATTGGCGCACTGTGCCGGGAAAAGGGCGTCCCCTTCCATACGGACGCCGTTCAGGCGGTAGGCCATCTGCCCATCGACGTGACAGCACAAAATATCGACATGCTTTCCCTGTCCGGCCACAAGTTCCACGGCCCCCGGGGCGTGGGTGCGCTGTACGTGCGCCGGGGCGCCCCCCTGTTCCCCCTCATCCACGGCGGGGCCCAGGAGCGGGGTCTCCGGGCCGGCACGGAAAACCTGCCCGCCATTCTGGGCATGGCCGCCGCGCTGGACGATGCCGTAACCCACATGGCAGAAAACAATGTCTATGTGTCCGCCCTGCGGGACACCCTCATCGAAAAGCTGTCCGCCATCCCCCATGCCGCCCTGAACGGCGACAGGGAACGGCGGCTGCCCGGCAATGTAAGCTTCTGTTTTGAGGGCATTGAGGGCGAATCCCTGCTGCTGCTGCTGGACGATAAGGGGGTTGCCGCCTCCTCCGGGTCGGCCTGCACCTCCGGCTCGCTGGACCCCAGCCACGTGCTGCTGGCCATCGGCCGCCCCCATGAGGTGGCCCACGGCTCCCTTCGCCTCTCCTTGGACCGGGACAACACCATGGAGGATGTGGAGTCTATCGCCCAAGCCACCGCTGAGGTGGTCAATTATCTGCGGGACATGTCTCCCGTTTGGAAATCTTTACAGAGAGGAGAGCGCAGCTATGTTATACAGTGAAAAGGTGATGGATCATTTTCGTAATCCCCGCAACGTAGGCGAGATCGCCGATGCCGACGGCGTAGGAGAGGTCGGTAACGCCAAGTGCGGCGATATCATGAAAATGTACCTCAAAATCGAGGACGGAATCATTGTGGACGTGAAGTTCGAGACCTTTGGCTGCGGCAGCGCCATCGCCACCAGCTCCATGGCCACCGAGCTCATCAAGGGCAAGCGGGTGGACGAGGCCCTGTCCCTCACCAACCAGGCCGTGGTGGAGGCGCTGGACGGCCTGCCCGCCCACAAGCTGCACTGCTCTGTTCTGGCAGAGGAGGCCATCCGGGCGGCGGTAAAGGACTACTACGACAGGCAATGCATTGCCTACGACCCGAAGGATTTCCCGGACTGCGGTTCCTGCGATTGCTGTCATGGGTAGAAAAACATATGGTCTCTCGGTTGCCCGACAGTTCTTTGAAGAGGAGGGGTAACTTTCATTGTCATGAGCCTGTGGGCGGAGAACGTCTTTCTAGAGGACATGGTGCAGTTGAAAGCTATCTCCCACAAGATGGTCAATTAACGATTGCCGAGAGGAACTGAGCCCTGCAAAACACCCACGAATGATACGGTACTTCGGTGGCTATTTGTAACCTTATCGACAACCGGCGGTTGTGGGTTCGATTCCCACCGCTAGCTCCAAAACCCGCAGGAATTTTGAGATTCCTGCGGGTTTTGCAACTTTTTCTCTGAATTAAATTTATTTGACATTCAGGAACGCATGTACTATAATAGCCATAGGCGAAAGCCAAAATCTGCAGCTTTCCGGTGAGGTTCACACCCTGTGTGACCTCAGGCTTTCATGGGCCGCCAAGGGCACCACGAACTCCCTATTGACGAGTAGATTCCATGAGGGCTTACAGTATTTGGCGCTGTGCCGGCAGCGCAGGTGTGTTCCTTTCCGCAGGAAGCGGAAGGGACAAGCATGAACGACACAGTCGTTTTCTATAACGGTGAGCAAGTATCAGTGCCAAAGGAGGTCGCGGAATTCCTGGAGGAGGATCGAAAGCGTGCGCAGGCCCAGGCCAGGCAGGACAAAAGGCATCTGAGTAGAAGTGAGTTTGAAACGGTGCTGTCCAGCCATGTGTCAGCCGGGCGTCCGCTGGAGCAGTCTGTACTCTGGAACCTCCGTCTTGAAAATCTGCGGAAAGCCGTCGCGGAGTTGAGCGCTCAGGAGCAGGAGCTGATCTCTCTGCGCTATGACGGCGAGTTGTCCATGGAGGAGATCGGAAAGGTCTTTGGGATCTCCAAGATGGCGGTATCAAAGCGGCTGAAAAAGCTTCACGCAAAGCTGAGGAGCTCTGTCACATGACAGGGCTCCTCGACTTTTTTCATTTTTCTGGTTTACAAATTTCCACCCAGTGTCCTTAAAAGACAGAGGGGCAAATTTTGAACTGGAGGAATGAAAATGGATAGACCCTTGACCTACATGGACGGCGAGACGCTGATGAATACGGTGCTGCCGCCCATCCGCTTTGTAATCTCCCAACTGCTCCCGCAGGGACTCCACGTCCTGGCGGGAGCACCGAAGGTGGGGAAGTCGTGGCTGTCCCTGTGGCTCTGCCTTCAGGTGGCGAAGGGTGAGCCAGCATGGGAATTCTCCACTACCCAGGGCGACGTACTCTACCTCTGTCTGGAGGACAGCTACAGCCGCATCCAGAACCGTCTGCTGGATATCACGGACGACGCTCCGCCAAATCTGTTCTTCGCTACAATGTCGGAGAAGCTGCACAGTGGACTGGAGCAGCAGATCAAGCGCTTCCTGGCGGCACACCCTGACACAGTGCTTATCGTCATCGATACGCTCCAGCGTATCCGGGGCGGCGTCAACGACGCCAATCCCTATGCCAGCGACTACCGTGACCTGGGTATCCTCAAGGAACTGGCGGACAAGCACCGGATCGCCATTCTACTGATCCACCACCTGCGAAAGATGAATGATGACGACCCCATGAACATGATCTCCGGCACCACCGGGATCAGCGGCGCGACGGATACCAGCTTCGTGCTCCGCAAAAGCAAGCGCAGCTCCAACTCCGCCACGCTCTACTGCATGGGCTGGGACATTGAGTACCGGGAGCTGTCGCTGGAGTTTGACGGTGCGGATCACGTCTGGAAACTGACAGAGGACAGTGGGGACCAGCCGGCTCGTCCCCAGGAAGAACTGGTATTTTTTCTCTCTGAATTTCTGAATCAGCGCAGGTGCTTCACGGGAACAGCGACGGAGCTGGCAGAGGCGCTGGACGAGTTCGCTGGTGAACAGTACAAACCCAATGTGCTGATGAAGAAGTTGCTTCGCTGTCAGCAGGAGTTGTTGGAACAGGGCATTATCCTCTCCACCCGCCGCACCCATGACCGCAGAGAGCTGACTCTGCGCGTCGGCTGCGTCAGCAATGACGGCAAAAATGATACAGGCCCCGTGTCAGATTTGCTGTCGCAGCCGTCGCAGCTGTCGCAGGAGAAGCCAGTGCCTCCAGAGTAGGAACGGGGACGGTGGGAGCGGAACACGCCCCTTGGGGCGTGGCAAGTTTCGCCTTTGTGGTACGGGCTGGGGCATTTGCCCCGCCCGCCCACTTCGGCAGAGCGGGCTAAGCCCGCACCCCTATCAAACGGAAGGAGAATGGTACAATGAAATTTTTTGATAAGTGCACGCAGGAGCTGCTGGACTGTCTGCTCAATCTGGATCAGGGCACACCGATGGATGCACAGGAGGTTGCCGTGATCGACCAGTTGCTGGAACACATCGAGGTCAGCGTCCGAACCACCTGTGACCTGATCCGGTTTAAGTGTATGAAGTCGGCTGGGATGGTGCGGTCCATGGATGAATTCCTGGAGCTGTTCTACTCAGAGGAGGAGTGACCGATGGCAAAGAACCAATTCATCCGTGCAAGGGTGGCGGGCTGGGAAAAGTTTGTAATCTCAGAGAACGCCAGGAAAGCCCGGATGACCGAGAGCGAGTTTGTGCGCCGGGCGGCGCTGGAAAAAGATGTGGTGGTTATCGACGGCGCGGCAGAGCTGCTGACAGAACTGCGCCGCCAAGGCAACAACCTCAACCAGCTGACGGTGCTGGCCCGGCAGCGGCGGATCGAGCTGGTGGACTTCAAACCCTTTATGGAGGTGTATCAGGACACATGGCGAGTGTTAAATTCGTTGCTGTCTCGCGAGGTTTAGTCGGCATCCTGGACTATGTGACCAACCGGGAGAAGACCACCGACTCCCTCATCACTGGTGTGAACTGTGTAGCGCAGACTGCGCGTGATGAGTTCGAAGCGGTGAAAAAGCAGTTCCATAAAACTGACGGCAGGGGCTACTACCACATCGTCCAGTCCTTCTCCCCGGACGATCCACTGGATTTTGAAACCGCCCATGAAATCGGCTTGAAGTTTGCGGAGTACTTCCAGGGCTATCAGTGTGTGGTGGCCACCCACATGAACACCGATCACATCCACAACCACATCATCATGAACTCGGTAAATTTTGAGACGGGTCGGAAGTTCCACCAGAGCGCCAGAGAGATGCAGCAGGCCAAGGAGTTCTCCAACCAGCTGTGTCTGCAATACGGCCTGTCAATCACAGAAACGAAGGCCGACCCACATCGAATCCCCGCCTGGAAGGAGAAGCTGCGGAAGGACATCAAGCGGGCGATGGAGCTGTGCTGTGACCGGGAGCAGTTCATCCGCTGTATGGAGGCATGGGGATACGGCGTGAAGTGGGAGGAGGGGCACAAGCACATCACCTACACCACCCCGGAGAATATGCGCTGCCGGGACAGCAAGCTCTTTGACCAGACGCTTCTGCGGGAGAACATGGAGCACTACTTTGCCATGGGCGGTCGTGAGTATCTGGAGAGCCGCCGGGAGTGGAGCGCACTCGGTGAGCCTGAGCCGACGCTGGACGACGCGGTCTGCGGACTGGCCTCCATCTTAGAGGCGCTGGCAGTAGGCGACAATGACCGGTTCCACCTGGAGACGCTCCACCATAGCGAGGATGAGATTGAACTGATCCTCAGACGGGGCGGAAAAATCGACCGTACTATTCAGTATGCGGTGGATGACGAGGACGAGGAATATGAACAGTACCATGGATTTTCCATGAGTATGTAGAGAGGAGAATGTAAAAATGTTTTTATTTGAGAATGACTTCAGGGCCAGTACCAAGACGATCCGCGGCGTGCGGTATATCACCGTCAGCTTCTACAGCGGCGACAAGGACATCTTTCAAAAGGTGGGCGGCCTGATCAAAAGCGACTTTTCTACCACTAAAATAGCCGAAATTACGAAGGAATCTTTGGTGGATGATGGTATAGCTATTGCGTAGTGTTTCGGGTATTGTGTGTCACAAAGGAGGCGAATTTTATGGCAATGGAAACAGCGTCTATTTACTGCAGGCTCAGTCAGGACGATGGTAGCGTCGGCGAGTCCGGGAGCATTCAGACGCAGGAGAACATTTGTCAAGGGGGATTTCGCCACAAAAAAGAAATTCTAAACAAATTAGGAATTGTCAATATATTTGATCCAAATATTTCTGTAATTCGTCAAAATTGTAATTGCTTTTAAATGCAGGACCTTCTTTGATTACAGATTCCCTACATTCTTTCTGAATATCTTCGACTATGGTTCCAAATCCTCCACCACCATGTGTGCAAAAAGGTATGATCGTTTTCCCTTTCAAATCCACTTTCCTTAAAAAGGAAAGTACCGGAGGAGCAAAAGACTTCAGCCAATTAGGTGATCCTATAAAAACAGTGTCGGTATCATTGATACTTTCTCCTCCTTCTAACAATGGAGGGCAATATCCTCTCTCTATTTCTTCTCTGACTTCTTTTACTGCTGTATTATACGAAAATGAATATGGGTTTTTGGGCTTTAGTTCTCTTAAATCGCCGCCTACGATCAATGCAATATCTTCTGCTAACCTTTTTGTCGTTCCAGAATAGGAATAATAAACGATTAGTGGTCTCATTTCAATCCTCCAAATAAGTTCTCATTCATCGAATAGAGTATACCATCAATGCTGACGACATTCAACCCACATCTATAACCACTGATGGTAGTAGCAAGCAATGCCCCGGTATATACCCGGCACAGCTTGTTGGTGGCCGATGGCCCCCAAGCCCCGGTAATCGGCGCGGCTGCGTCTGATGCACAAGCCGCC
>OFFJ01001611.1_pt1 | contig 16098 bp, 10 predicted proteins | sample 1521261 | NCBI WGS metagenome assembly OFFJ01 (sample SAMEA3504122, study PRJEB24116) | mouse gut metagenome | biome: mouse gut; feature: mouse-associated habitat; material: faeces | place: Denmark | collected 2011 | reverse complement strand
CCGTTCGGACCCCTCTTTCGCATCGGCCGACACCATATCAAAAAGCCCTGTCTCCAGCCCTTTGCCGTCCGCTTCCCCGGCTGCTGCCCTGTCTGCAATCCCCAGTTCGGTTATCGCTTCCGGATAAGGAATGATATCTGCCATTTCCCTGATGGTATTCTGTGCGTACAGACCAAAAAGCCCCTCCAGCCCCTGTAAATCTCCGGGATACAGCTTCGTATTGGTTGAAATCCACTCCAGCCCGGTGAAAACAGCCAGGTCTGCAGTGTCCATCCTGATTTCTTCTCCATAGGACATCGTCTGCACCGCGCCATGATTCAGCTGAAAAGAAAGCGTTTTTGCGGAAGTGTCAATCTGTATGGATGTAAGCTCGGCGTATTCGTCCGCCGTAATGAACTGACAATCCTTCTCCCAGATATTACAGGCTGCCTGACGGAAAAAATCGGACTTGGGATACGGAATCCAGTCCTGTCTTCCAAATTTTCCATTTTTTCCGTTCTTTGTATTTCCGTTCTTTTTTATTCCGTTTTTCGTTTCCACGGTTTCTTCTGAACCGGAATGTGTTTGAAAATTGCTTTCCGGCAGGTGGCGGGACTGGATATTCAAACATGTTCTAATGTTCCTCGGGTTCGCCCATTCTGCCATATCCCCTGCCGCAGCATCCAGACAGGGAAGCATTCCCGCCAGCAGGGCAATGATGATACAGCCAGCCAGCCTGTCCGCCCTATGCCCCTCCGTTTTTCCCTGCTCTGTTTCTCCGCTTTGTATCAGGCGTTTTTCCTCTTGCTCTGCCATATTGTGTATCTCCTGTTTTCCCGTTTGAATCCTGCTTTTTTCCATTGCGATCATCTCCTCCCGCCGCGTACATCCCTGTTCCCGGCCTTCTCACCGTCTCCCGCCTGGCATGTTGTAAATCTTTCAACGATATTCCGGTTCACCCTGCGCTCCTGCACATCCGGGAGCGGTTCCAGCACAATCTCCTTCCCGTACTTTCGCCTCAGCGCCCTCTCCAGAAGCCAATCGCAGACCTCCGGATTCTTCGGGAGCAGCGGCCCGTGCAGATAGGTGGCAATCAGATTTTTGTAGACAACCCCCTCATAATCGCCATTCCCCGTATTTCCATGCCCGAAAAGCACTTTTCCAAAGGGTGCATAATTCCCTGTCTCCGTCCGCCCGGCATGATTTTCAAACCCCACTACGGTAGTGGAAAAGCATGGACTCTCCAGCACCACATTCCCCACCAGACGCCCCGGCTTCCACTCCGTGCAGATATCCAGGATTCCCAGTCCCTCTATGGTCTTCGTTTCCGTTCTGTAATAGTTTCCAAGCAGTTGATAGGCGGCGCATACTGCCAACACTACGCCTCCGTCTTCCACATAAGCCTTGAAATCATCTCTAATTTCCTTCAAATGTCCGGCAGCAATCTCCTGCCCCCTGTCGGAACCGCCTCCCCAGCAGATAATATCCAATCGGGCAAAATCAACCTTCTCCCCCGTCGGCAGCGAGATTACCTCAGCTTCTATCCCCCTCCACTGAAGGCGCTTCAAAAGGCACTGCACATTGCCCCTGTCTCCGTACAGATTGAACAGTTCCGGGTACAGATGCCCTATCGAAAGTTTCATGACACCGCACCTTCTCTCCCGGCGGACTGCAGTTCTCCCAGCATCCGGTTCGTCCTGTACAGGCCGGAATAGTTTGTGATTATGTACAGGTTTTTACTTCCTTTCATCGTAAGCTCCTCCACGGTATTCCGCACATCCCGTGTGGAGGAACACGGAATTCCGTCATATTTCAAGCATAATTCCATATCGTCGCAGCGCGCTCCCCCTGCTGTAACCGTGGCAGTATTGGCACCGGCCAGATAATGGTAATCCACATCCCAGAGCCAGGACACATCCTCCCCGTCCAGCCTGGTGTCATTAATCTGAATCACCACATCCTTGGGCTGCGGGTCCTTCATCAGCAGGAATATCTTCTGCTGGAATCCGATGGGGTTTTTTGCCAGGTAAAGCTGCACCCGGGCCTTATTTATGGTAAAAATACTCTCCCGCTGATTCCCGTAATCAAAACCGGAAATCATTTCACCGAACTTCTCTCTCGGCGCACTGGCTGCATACAGGGCTGTATAGGCGGAAAGCGTATTATACACATTGTAGGGCGCGCGCGCTCCGGACTCTATACGCATTCCGTCCAACATAAAGGAACAGGTACCATTCTTCCAGACAATATCCGCCGCACTGATATCCGGCCGGGGACGTTCCATGCCGCATTTGGAACAGTGATATACGCCAAGCTGCCCGTAATGGAAAAAATCATATTCCAGCCTGTTCCTGCAAACCGGACAGAAAATCATTTCTGCGGTCCCTACGGGAATATCCGCTCCCATCCGCTCGCTGATTCCATAAGTAATCACAGGGTTGACACATCCGCTCCGCAGCGCCCAGGAGCAGATATCATCGACATTTACAGCCAACACCGCTCCCGGCACTTCCTGAACCGCCCTCCGAATCCTGTCACAGATGATGTCCACTTCTCCGGTCCGGTCCAGCTGATCCCTGAAAACGTTCGTGACAATGACACAGTCCGGCTTAAGCTCCGGAAAGATACACATACTGGCCATTTCATCTGCTTCAATGCAGGCATAATCCACATCCAGCCTCCCGCCTTTCCCGCTTGCCAGGACAAATGCGGTGATAACGCCGTCCAACAGATTGGCTCCCATTTCATTGTAGAGAACCTTGCAGCCTTCCGCCTTCAGGGCATGGTACAGCATACTGTTGGTAGTCGTTTTTCCGTTGGTTCCCGTCACGGCTATGATCTTCCTGCGGACCATGCGGGACATCACGGAAAGGATTTCCGGGTCAATCCGCCTTGCCACATAGCCGGGAAATGCGGAACCGCTTCCCCTGTCCGTCCTCCGAATGGCCCTGTAAGCCAGTTTGGCACAAAATATCGCAAATCTGCTTCTTAATCTCATCATGAAAGCATTCCTCCTTCCCGTATCTTCCCCACCCCGTCGTCAGGCAGATCTCCGCGTCCAAAACACTCTCTGCCCTGTGATGAGTCTCATTATAACAGCCAAATGTAACCCCGGCGTAAATTCCCGGCTAAGATTTTCCTAATAAATTATTATGATTAATTTATCAATACTACATGTACGGCTGATTTCGTCCGCGAAAAAAGGTATGGCAAAACGCTTCAAACACGTTTCTCCATACCTTTCCATAAAATACGCTCGGGTGCATAAAAAAGTGCCTTCGGCACCTTACCCATTCCATGTCCGTCTGACGACAGACTTTCCTATAAGGTAAATACAGAATTGTATCCAGGGTATACTTCTACAGCATCAGGCAGCCTTCCAAGCCGTCATGCTCCACCGTCTTCACACTGCCGTCCTTCATCTTCAATGTCACCGGTCCATAGCAGCCGCAGCTTTCCGGGTCAGCGTAAACTACCTTCTCAACAGGAAACAATTCCTCCTCCGTGAAATCCTCATGGCTCTCCTTCGTTATGACCTGAGAAATCAGCACATAAGGCTCAAATCCCCCATACTGTTTCTTCCGCTCCATGGAGGCATACAATATGACAGATTTGTCAGAATCCGGGTTGGTTCCTCTGCTGTGCAGTATGTTCAGATCTTTCCAACCGTCATAAATCGTCATGGCCATCTGCTTTTCCCTGCCTGCGGCATCCTTTCCCTTCAGGATGACCGCCCTGGCAGAGCCGCAGGCCTTTTCAGAAATCTCCGTTCCGTTATCCGGGAATCCGTAGGACCCCAGCGTCAGTGAAACCGGCGCTCTGTGAATCCGCAGCTTATCCACCCTCATGATACCGCAGGGTACTGCAAAATCCGCCAGGTTCATGGCTTGTATCCAGTGAGATTCCGTTTCCAGAGAATAGTCAAAAAACTGTCTGCGGTACAGGATGCCGTCTCTCTGTCCATGCCAGAAGGTGACGTTTGCCCTGCCCTTCTTACCCGCATCCGGTACTGATTTTCCTTCCGGGTAAAGTGTCCTGTCCCGCAGAACATATTGTTGGGATTCCACCCAGGATATATCATCTTTCTTCTTTATATTGGCGATATCATACACTTCATGATGTCTTAACATTTTTCCGTGGGATAATGATGCGGTATATGCAGATGCCGCTCCGCAATCAGGCACCTTTTCACATGCCGCCATGCCTCCGCAATCGGATGCCTCCTCACATGCCGCCATTTCTCCGCAATCGGATGCCTCTTCACACATCGGCATCGCCTCCCAGGGATATTTGGTATTATAACAAAGCTTGGAATAATTCCACATACCGTGTACATCTCCCCGGCTCTTTACCACCTTCCCCGTGCGCAGGATGGTCTCCCCATTTGCCTGATGGTTGGAGAAACACAATGCGGGACCGTCCAGACAGGTCTCTTTTACCTCTCCTTCTGCCAGTTCATCCCAGGTGCCGTTATTTTCCTTCGCCGTCCAGAAGGGATGAGTCTCCGGGAGATGCAGGCAGAGAAACGCCTTGCCAAGCCAGAACGGGGACTCCGCACAGGAATACCCCTGCACCAACGGGGAGAACTGCCCGTAAAATCCAAGCGTTGGCACGCCTTTGTACAGAAAATCCTCTCTTCCAAGGAACTGCATCAGGGAGCCGGAGGAAATCCGCCTTGCCCGCCCCGGCTCCGCCTTGCCTCCCTGCATCATCAGGTTACCGGCAAAGGAGCTGGTGGCGGCATTGCGGTAAATGTTGCTGCGTCCCCACATATTCGTCCAACCGTCCCTGTCAAAGAAATCCCCGTAGGTCTCCATCAGTTTATTGGAGTTTTCCTCAAATTTCCGTGCGATATAGGGCTCGTTCTCATATCCGTACCAGAGGTTCCAGATGGGAGCATACACATTGAAGGCCCAACAGGAATAATAATCAAAAGAATGGCCGTCCCGGTACCATCCGTCCCCGGCATAATAGTTCAGGATTGCCTGGGCATGGTCCCGCATCACGTCTTTCCGGATTGGATACCCCTCCATATGCAGAAACGCCATGTCCAGCATATTGAACAGACGCCAGTTCTGCGGCACGGTGTTCGCATGGGCATACCCCTCCAGGAACCCGGCGACTGCATCCTTTTCTTCTTTTGTATAAGTATCCCAAATCTGTGCCCTGCTTTCCCACAGACAGATTGCCAGAGCAGAAGTCTCCACCGTCTGCTGAAATGTCCGGAAAGGATCCGTATGCCCGCTGATGCTCTGCTGATCCTCATAAGTTCCCACATACAGCGGATCTCCCTTGGTGCACACGCTGAGAACCTGGCTCTTATAATATTCCGTTATGGAATAACCGCATATCTCCAGGTCCGGAATGTTGGCGATTAACGGTGCCGCGATAAAGAAGGAACGGGTCAATCCCTCAAACACCTCCGCAGTACGCTGAATTGCCTGGGCTTCCGGAGATGCATTCAAATGCGGATATGTGATCTCCGTCTCCTTCCTGGGCATGACCACCGGTTTCCGAAAATCGTCGATATTCCGAAAAATACCTTCCAGCATGTATTTGCCGGCTTCCAGTCAGCTTTCTCTGGTCAGGCCAGTATACGGGCTTAAATCGTAATCCAATGCTTCTGGCTCAAATTTCATTTTCCTGTTTCCCTTCTCCTCCTGTACGCCCCGGACCACATTCAATCCTTCAAATCCAGCTCCACCGGGCAGTGATCCGACCCCATCACCTGCGCGTGTATTTTTGCATCTTCCAACCGACTCTTCAGCGCTTCCGACGCCACAAAATAGTCGATACGCCACCCTACATTCTTAGCCCGGGCCTGTCCCATATAGGACCACCAGGAGTAGGCATCCTTCAGCTCAGGATAAAAATGACGGAATGTATCCACGAATCCGTTTTCCAGGACTCTGCCGAAGCGTTCCCGCTCCTCATCCGTAAAACCGGCGTTGCGGCGATTGGTCTTGGGATTCTTCAGGTCTATCTCCTTATGAGCCACATTCAAATCCCCGCAGTAGATTAACGGCTTCGTCTCCTCCAGTTTTTTCAGATATTTCAGGAAGGCCTCCTCCCACTCCATGCGGTAGTCCAGCCTGGTCAGCTCCCTCTGGGAATTCGGCACATAAACCGTCACCGCATAGTAATCCTCAAATTCCGCCGTAATCACACGTCCCTCGTGGTCATGCTCCTCTACCCCGATGCCGCGTGTGACCTTCATCGGCTCCTTTTTAGAAAAAAGCGCCGTGCCGGAATAGCCCTTCTTCTCCGCGTAATTCCAATACTGATGGTAGCCCGGCAGCTCCAGCTCAATCTGGCCCGCCTGCAGCTTCGTCTCCTGAATGCAGAAAACATCCGCGTCCGCCTCCCGGAAAAAATCCATAAACCCTTTCTGCATACAGGCGCGCAGCCCGTTTACATTCCATGATATCAATTTCATCTCATACCCTCCTGCCCGCCCGGGGCGTCCATTCTGCGGTAACTCACTGATTTCGCAAAGCAGTTCCTGCAACGCATTCCGCATAATTGTCTTCTTTGTCATTATCTCACAGACTCCCCTGCAGATATCCGTTAAGCAGCCGGTTTCCGACCTGCAGCCGCTTTCCCGTACCGCCGATACTTATCATATCACACTTACTTCACTTACGCCACTGAATGCAGAAAAAATATATTAGTTTGCACATATGAGCCAACTGTGTTATACTTGTCAAAGTCAGGCTCTGAAAACTGTATCAGCAACGCCAATCAACGGAGGCACCATGAATTCCAACGCATTACTCAGCTTAAAACAGAAAAAACTCTTCCTCTTCGACATAGACGGAACGCTGGCCTTAGGCGACACCCTGTATGACGGCAGCGCCGAATTACTTCATCATATAGAAGCAATCGGTGGAAAAGCTTACTATATCACCAACAATTCCACCCGCAGCGGCAGAGATTATGTGGAGAAATTCCGCAGGGCATTTCATCTGGAGACCACGGAAGATCAGTTTATCACTTCCGGCTACATGACTCTGCGCTTCCTCCGGAAGAACTATGCGGACGGCAGAATATTCGTGCTGGGAACCGTCTCCTTCATAGCGGAACTCCGCAAAAACGGCCTGCACATCACCGAGACCGCCGACGAAGGTGCGGACTGTGTTGTAGTTGCCTATGACAGCGAGCTGACCTATGAGAAGCTGATTCAGGCGTGTAAAATACTCTCCACCACGGATGTCCCCTTTTATGCCACCAATCCCGATCTGTGCTGCCCCATTGATTTCGGTTTTATTCCGGACTGCGGCGCCATCTGCAACATGATCACGGATTCCACCGGTAAAAAGCCTGTCTATCTGGGCAAGCCCAGCCGTACTGTTGTGGATTTATGCCTGGAGCTGTCCGGCTTTTCCCATGACGAAACCCTGGTGGTGGGAGACCGTCTTTATACGGATATTGCCTGCGGTATCAACGGCAAAGTGGACACTTGTGTCCTGTTTACCGGAGAGGCAAAGCCCGGCGACATGTCGGACACCCCTTATCCCGCGACTTTTTGCTTTGAAAATGTAAAAGAGCTTCTGATGCATTGCACCGAAGCTCTGTAATGGCAGACTCTTACATCCTGCTGATCCGAATCGGAAAACGCCTCCCTCGAGGCGTTTTTATTTGACGCTTTTCTATATGATACCTTTCTCAATAATGCCGAAACCCAGGGGATAAGGTCCCGTATGCACACTGATAGTAGCCCCTATCTGATAGAGCGGAATTTCCTCCCTGCTGATCTCATACCCTTTTCCATGAAGGGCTTCCAGGGCACGCTCCCGGAATTCCACGGCTTCCTCGTAATCATAGCCGTATCCTATGGCAATGCTATAGCTACCAATCCCCAGACTGCTTTTGTCCAGGTAATCCAGCAAAAGCTCTATGGCCTTCTCTGTAGTACGCTTTCTTCCTCTGCCGATACCGGAGGGAAAGATTTCCCCATCCTTCAATGTGATAACCGGCCGGATACCCAGTACACTGCCTGCCACAGCGGATACCTTTCCGATCCTTCCGCCATGCTTGAGATATTCCATATCCCCCACCGTGAAGAAAATCCTCCCGCTGCTGCGCATTTCCTCCAGACGTTTCACTACAGCGTCGTATTCCATTCCACTGTCCCGAAGCTTTACCGCCTCCAACACATACAGCCCCTGCAGAACAGTGTTAATGCGGGCATCAATCACCGTGATCCTGGCCTCCGGACAGCTTTCCTCTACAATCGATCTGGCATTCACGGCAGACTGCATGGAACCGCTGAACTTGGTGGTAATACAGATACAGATAACCGGTATCCCGTCCTTCGCGTAAGGCATAAACACTTCCACATAGTCCTGAGTGGAAGGCATGGACGACTTGGGGTAAACTCCCTTGCGTTCCACCATCTGCTGATAAAAATCCCGAATCCCGATATCTACGTTTTCCCTGAGATAATTCTCGTCGTCAAACGATACATAAAACGGTACCACCGTAATATTCTTTTCCTTCACCAATTCCTGGGGCAGGTCACAGGAACCATCGCTGATAATGAGATACGCTTCTTTCATAATGCAGCCGCCTCCCTACAGATCCATTTATCATGTATAGGATACCATGTCCTGGAAGAAATAGCAATAGCAAACACTTATCTATATCACTTTTTATCATATTCACCCTTTTTAATATGGTTTTTATAACTACTTCTTCCTTTCTGTTATCGGTCCGGCGTATTCCCCAGACCGGCTTTGGGGGCCGCAGCCTCATAAGCCTCCTGATAAATCTCAATCAGGCGCTCCACTCCCATTCCCTTCAACACCTTCAGATACTCCTCCCAACTCTCTTCCAGATCCCGCTCTCCGGTCACCACCTCTACCGCATAGCGGTCTATATAGGCATTCATATCCGTTGACAGAGTGCCGATCTCCTTACTGTCACTCTCTGAATAGCTGATCACTCCGGTAAAATGCCGTCACCATACATTATGATTATAGAAATATAAAATTAGGACAGGACTCAAAAAAAGATAGACTTTCTGAAATAATTGCGATATAATGAGACTGTGTTTTGGGTTCTGTATATTTACCATTAATGCAGCACTGTACTTACGTACTTTTGTTTTTGTTTTTTGCTTTACAGCGGAGGCTCCTTCCATATATGAAACACTTTAGCTTTCAAAAGCTGTTTTCTCACCGCACCAGACGCAATACCTTTGTTCAGTACTTTTTGTCTTATTTCATTCTGTTCAGTGTACTTCTTCTGGGTTTTTATTTCATCCTGCGGAATCAGGTTTCCGATTTTTATTTTGAAAAACTGCAGAATCAGGCAAGCGCAGGGCTGCAAAAAGTATCCGAAGAATTAGACAATGAGCTGGCATCCATCAACCATATACAGAGTGCCATCAACAGCAATGTCGAACTTATCCTCTTCCGCCATGAGAATACGCCCTGGAACCAGTATCAGGCTTTCCAGGAATTGGAGAAGTATGCCCTGGGAAACCGCTTTATCGACTCCATCGTATATCTGGACAAGCTTCAGCAGACAGTTCTCTCTACAAGAAGATACGTGGAATACCGGGACGATACCTTCTATATTTACGACGAAGAGAGCTCCGTGCCCTTCCGTATGGAAGAAGCAGATAAAAACCCCTGCAGGCTGTCCTACGTCTCCAGAGGGCCTGCTTCCTATCTGATCTACTACCCGGATGCTGACAGTTCCAGCAACTATTCCGTCTTTTTCATTATCAATGTGCAGGAGCTTCAACAGCTTATGAAGAATTCCCTGTCCGGGGAAATCGTCTCCATGGTTCTGCAGGCACCTCCCGACAACGAAATCGTGGCCGGGGCCAACATTGCCGCACTGAAACCATTTCTAACCGACGGCGGAACCCTTGACGTGGAGACAGGTTCCAGTATATCCCAGGAGCTTCATGCGAATTCCGCAAAGACAATCGGCTATACCCAGAAAATCTCGTTGTACGTCCAGTCCGGGCTGTACGGAGACTTCTCCATGGCTGCCCTGATTTCCAACCAGGTGCTTCTGGCACAGATGAATACTGCCTTCCGCAATACCTACCTTGCACTGCTCCTGTTGGGCATCATTGGCATGTGTGTGGTAGTTCTGGGAATGCGCCATACTTTCCTGCCTCTCCACAGGCTGACAAAAGCGATTGTAAAAAGCCCCAATTCCCACCAGGGATATGTAGACCAGCTGAATCAGGCATTTTCGGACACCATGACGGAAAACAAAAGCCTGCGTGCCAAAACCAATCAGTACCGCCTTGCCATACAGAAATCCATCCTGAGCTCCATTGTCACGGAAGGCAGGTTTGACAGTTCTGATACCGCCCAGAGCGTTGAGCAGTTTTTCAATATGGAGCCGGACAATCATATCGTGGCCCTGCAGATGAAATCCCGGAAGGCTGCTCTGCCCTCCAATGAGATTATGCGCTTTTTTAATGAAGCTCTCCCGGGAACCGATTCCTGCATCCTTCTGGAGACAAGCGGTAATTCCGCTGTATTTCTGCTGAATTACACTGGTACCGAAGAAAACAAGGACGAAGTACTGCATGTACTCCTGGAGGACCTGTTTGAGAAGAACGGCTATTTTTCCGCTGCCAGCAACGGCTCCGCCTCTCCTCTGGATATCCCTTTCCTCTATAAGCATGCCCTTCTTGCCAGCAAATACTGGGAACAGATGACGGTGGTTTCCTATAACCAGATTTCCGCCAGGCCGGAGGATACTGCCTCCCCTCATTCCTATCCTTATGATAAGCTGGAGAGCCTGGCTGACCTCCTGAAAAATCAGGATTTTCAGTCCGCAGACGGACTGCTTCAGGAATTGTTCCTCCTGGCAGACGGCGCTTCCGCTCAGGAAAGCTCCCTTCCTGACTTTTTTGTTCGTTGTCTCCTGATCGATGTGCTTACCACCATCGTGAACTCCATGAACCAGATGAACATCAAATTCAAGGTTTACCGGGACCTGTATTTCGAGACACTGTATCTGTGCCGAAACTGTCCTTATCATGAAGCAGAAAAGCAAATCAGGCAAAACACGGAAAAATTTCTGAAGTTATATGAAAACGAACTGGCTAACAAGAGCATTACCTCCGCTCAGATCAGGCAAATGATAGAAGCACAATATACCTCTCCCGATTTTTCCATATCCCACATAGCGGATTCCTTCGATGTCAGCGTAGCATATGTCAGTTACCTGTTCAAGAGCGAAACGGGAGAAAATGTTTCCGATTATGTGTGGAATCTGCGGTTGGAAAAAGCGAAGAAACTGCTTCTCACCACCGATATGTCCGTGGACAACATCAGTATATCCGTAGGCTATGTAAGCACTTCCAGCTTCCGGCGCAAGTTCAAGCAGGACACAGGTGTAACTCCTTCCCAGTTCCGCGCCAAATCCACACCTTAAAGGTCAGGTACTGAAACGGGCATTTGCGGAACCAGATCAACAGCAAATGCCCGTTTCAGTACCCAGAACAATTGCTGGCCCTGCACCTGGGACAGAAATTGTTCTGCCCATGCTCGGTACTGAAGCGGACATTTGCGGAACTAAAATCAGAAAGGACTGTTTAATGCAGAAACACCACACAATACCCCTGAGTCAGATTGCCGACAATTCACGGGACAAACTGGCAATCAAACCCTTTGTTCAGGAAGATATCCTGGCTCACGACCACGACTGCTTTGAGCTCGCCTACGTGACAGGCGGCCATGCATCACAGACATTAAACGGTATCACTGCCTCTGTCGGACAGGGAGATTACTTTATCATTGATTACGGAAGCTGCCACAGTTACCAGAACTGCAGGAATTTCACATTAATCAACTGCCTCTTCCGGGCAGAAACCATCGACGACACTCTGGCCGGCCACCATTCCTTCGACGAACTGCTGCGCGTATGTCTGATCCGGTATCACAGGCAATACTTCGGAAAGACTCCCGCCAACCATATCTTTCATGACGGAGACGGCAGTATCCTGCAGCTTCTTCTGGGTATGCAGCGGGAGTATGACAACCGTGACACCGGGTATCAGGAAATTTTTCGGGGCCGGCTGATGGAGATTCTGATTCTTACAATGCGCCAGGCGGTAATGGCCCAGCCTGCCCGGCTCCAGTCCCTGGAACAGTTCCGAAAGAGCGTGGGAAGTGACATGATCTTCGAGGCGATACACTATCTGGAAACAAATTACAGGGAGCACGCTGTCCTTGGCAGCTTCTGCGAGAAATACCACTATAGCCTGCCATATGTGAGCAGACGTTTTAAACAGGAAACCGGGCTGTCTGCTCTGGAATATCTCCAGAAAATCCGGATTGAAAAATGCTGTGAGCTTTTGGCCGGCGATACGTTGCCCATACAGACCATTGCCCAGATGGCCGGTTATGAAGACACGAAATTTTTCAACCGGGTATTCAAAAGGATGATCGGCGTAACGCCCAGAGAATACCGGAAAGCCGCATCCTCTCTGTAATATTCTGCTTTTTATCCGGCACAGGCGGTTCTTCCTCCTGTCAGCCGGCATGTTCCGTCAGCTAAACTCCAGGGCCACTTCTGCCAACCTTTTATCCAGTTAAAAACAGCCCCTGTTTCTGTCAAAAACACGTCTTTTTTATCATTCCGATTTCTGATAGATTTATACTATGGAAAACAAGTTCATACTTCCGAAAAGACAACTATCATTTCAGTGCAAGGCACGATTTTCATACCCCAGACCGCCAGAGTCTGCCGCTCTGTTCTGGTCAGGAATATAGTCGGCGGCCTTAAGTCACTGTCACGACAGTGACTTTGTTATAGTACACGACTGCATATCTATTCAACGTGCAGTATAAATAACAGAAAAACATAAAACAAACTCAGGAGGGTTACATGCTATGGAATGGAATGCAAAATGGATTAAACCGGCTGTGGATACCGGTGACGCGGCACCTGTCTACGGAAAGAAATTCGGACTTTCCGGAAATGTAAAAGAAGCGAAGCTTTATATCACTGCGCTAGGCGTATATGAAGCCGAACTGAACGGCAAAAGGGTGGGGAACTTTATCCTGGCACCGGGATGGACCGCCTATTACAAAAGACTCCAGTATCAGGAGTATGATGTCTCCGGCCTCCTGGAAGAGCGCAACAGCCTGAATGTCACGGTTGGCAGGGGATGGTATAGAAGCCCCATGCCCGGCTTTCAAAGTTCTCCTTACCAGCAGGGTCTGAACGACAATCCTCCCGGACTGCTGGCACAGTTAGTCATTACTTATGAGGACGGGCGCAAAGAAACCGTCGCCACCGACGCAGACTGGAAAGTATCCGAAAGCAGAGTCCGTTTCTCCGAAATCTACGACGGAGAAATCTATGATGCTTCCTTTACGCCTGCCATAGACGGGAAAACACTGTGCTTTGACGGCCCCTGGTCTACCCTGCTCCCCCAACAGGGAGAGGAAATCCGGGAACATGAGCGTGTAACGGGTGCCCGTGCCTTCACCACACCCAAAGGGGAGTTCGTCATTGATTTCGGCCAGGAAGTCACCGGCTACGTGGAGACCGTCCTGGAAGGAAAATCCGGCGATATCCTGGATCTCTCCTTTGCCGAAGTGATAGATAAGGACGGCAATTTCTATACGGAAAATTACAGAAATGCAAAGGCGCAATATCACTATATTTGCCGCGACGGGCACCAGATCTACAAGCCGAAGCTGACCTTCTGGGGCTTCCGCTATATTCGGGTCAACCGGTTCCCCGGCGGCCCGGAAAAGGCTTCGCCGGAATGCTTTACCGCCATCGCCGTTCATTCCGATATGAAGCGCACCGGCCGTTTAATCTGTTCCAACCCGAAGCTGAACCGCCTCTTTGACAACATTATCTGGGGACAAAAGGGAAATTTCGTGGATGTACCTACGGACTGCCCTCAGCGTGACGAAAGGCTTGGCTGGACCGGAGACGCACAGGTATTTGTCCGCACCGCCTGCCTGAATTATGATGCGGAAAAATTTTTCACAAAATGGCTGGCCGATATGGCAGCTGACCAGCATGAAGACGGATATGTAGGCCATGTGATTCCCGCCCTGCTGCAGGCTCCCGCCGCAAGCGCGGCCTGGGGCGACGCCGCCACGGTCTGCCCCTGGGAAGTATACCGGGCATACGGCGATGCCGCCGTCCTGGAAAACCAGTTTGAGTGTATGCATAAATGGGTGGATTACATCACAGCCACTACTGCCACGCCCAATCTGTGGACCGGCGGCACCCATTACGGCGACTGGCTGGGCCTGGATGCCCCTTCGGGAAGCTACAAGGGCTCCAGCGACGAGACCTTTATCTCCTCCGCCTTCTACGCCCACTCTACCGCCCTGGTTATCAAAGCCGGTAAAGCACTTGGCAAAGATGTGTCTTCTTATGAGACGCTTTACAATGACATTGTTGCGGCATTCCGGTCCGCTTATCCGGAATACAGGACTCAGACCGAATGCGTTCTGGCCGCTCATTTCCATCTGGCTCCCGACTGCCAGGCCGCTGCGGACCAGCTGGCCCGCATGGTAGAGGAATGCGGCATAAAGCTTCAGACCGGCTTCGTGGGCACCCCTTACCTGCTCCATGTACTCAGCGATTACGGATATACGAAACTGGCTTACTCCCTGCTGCTGCGGGAACAGTATCCCTCCTGGCTCTATCCTGTAACCAAAGGCGCTACCACTATCTGGGAGCACTGGGACGGCATTATGGAGGACGGCGGCTTCTGGAGCGCAGACATGAACTCCTACAATCACTATGCTTACGGCTCTGTGGCAGACTGGGTGTACGGCGTCGCGGCCGGCATCAATCCCGCCGCTCCCGGCTATGAAAAAGCGCGGATAGCGCCGATGCCCGACGAGCGCCTGGACTGGCTGAAAGCCTCCCTGCATACAAGGCACGGCCTGATTCGTTCCCAGTGGAAAAAATCGGACGGCATGTGGCGGTATGAAATCACCACCCCGGTGGACGCCGAGATAGTAATAGACGGCAAGGTACACCAGGTAGCCGCCGGTACATACTACTTTTACAGTGATATCTGCTAAAGAAAAGTTTCCCGGAAAACGCTTATTTGGCAGCTGACTTCCCCTTATGCCAAAGTATCTGCAATGCATTTGCGTTTTCCCCGTCTCACTGAATAGGGCTGCCACGATAAGAACGCCATAAGCGCACTTATTGCGGCAGCCCTTTTTCCCGTATCCCCCTATACCTCTGCTCTCCCTTTTTCTTCTCAACCCTGTACCTGCATCCCGGGTGCAGGTAAGCCCTTTGGGCGTCAAATAAGGCCGCCGCATTTTTGAATACAACAGCCTCCTGCTCTCAATCAGAAATATCTTCAGGGCATTTCATACTTCTCTTCCCGCCCGGTCTCTTTCGCCACCACCACAAACCTGCCGTCCTCCACATGGTAGGCACAGGTGGAAAGCGTCAGGAACTGATCCCCCAGCTGTGCTTCCACGCCGGTATCATACAATGACATTTTCTTAATATTATCATAAAAATCATGGAATTCCGTTTCATCTTCCGTCTTAAAGAAATTGTAATATTTAAACACCTGGTCCGTGGAATAATAAACCTGGCTGTAAAAAACAGCGAGTACTTCATATTCCCGTTTTTCTGACCTGGTATAAAGCTGCATATGCTTATGCTCCTGATAATAATCCTCATCCTTATACGCATCCAACTCCCCGAACATGGTACCCGTCTTCATATTGTGGCCATGAATAATCAGATTACCGCTACCCTCCACGTCATAAACGGGACTGTCCGTGTCCAGAATCAGGCATCCCGCCTTATCCTCATTCCCGTAAAAATCCCGGTTCAGATAATAATTCTCATCCTCCATGGTCTGCATGACCGGATAATCGATAACCGTCCCCTCCACCACAATCCATGCAGCCATATCTCCGTTCTCCCGAAATGCAGCCGCATAAGGATTTTCGGGAAGCCGTGCCGGCTGCTCTGCCTGTTCAGTTCCAGGCTCATTGGATGCCTCTGTCTGTTCAGGCTCAGGCGAAGCAGACGGCTCCTCAGACTCCAGCTTCACCCGCAGTTGCTCTATTTTCATCTCAGACTCCCTTTCTTCTCCGAAGAAGCCTGTCAGAAGCACCACAGTGACAACTGCAG
>OFFJ01001610.1_pt1 | contig 16107 bp, 15 predicted proteins | sample 1521261 | NCBI WGS metagenome assembly OFFJ01 (sample SAMEA3504122, study PRJEB24116) | mouse gut metagenome | biome: mouse gut; feature: mouse-associated habitat; material: faeces | place: Denmark | collected 2011 | reverse complement strand
GGCGAGCACCGAGTCCAGCACGGTAGCCAGTACTGAAGCAAGCACAGAAGCAAGTACTGAGGCGAGCACCAAGGCAAGTACAGAGTCTAGCACTGAAGCAAGCACCGTGGCTAGCACTGAAGCAAGTACCGAGTCCAGTACAGAAGCAAGCACAGTGGCAAGTACCGAAGCAAGTACTGAGTCCAGCACGGAGGCAAGCACCGAGTCCAGTACAGAAGCAAGCACGGAGACAAGTACTGAGTCGAGTACAGAAGTGAGCATCGAGGCCAGTACAGAAGCAAGTACAGAGGCGAGCACGGAGGCAAGTACCGAGTCCAGTACAGAAGCAAGCACGGAGGCAAGTACTGAGTCCAGCACGGAGTCTAGTACAGAAGCGAGTACGGAGGCAAGTACTGAGTTCAGCACAGAAGTGAGCACTGAGACCAGCACAGAAGCAAGTACCGAAGCGAGCACGGAGGCAAGTACTGAGACCAGCACAGAAGTGAGCACCGAGGCAAGTACTGAGTCTAGCACAGAAGCAAGCACGGAGGCAAGTACTGAATCCAGCACGAGTGAGTCGATCAGCACAGTTGAAAGTACCAACGCCAACACGTCGGCGAGCACAAGCGACAGCATCAGTGAGTCGGCCAGCACTTCTGAATCTACCAGCTCCAGCACGGCGGCTGTGGTTCCTGCAGGGCCTGGAGAGGGAGATGTATCCATACCGGACGAGGACGTTCCTCAGGGACCGTTCGGAGGTGAAGAGGATACCGGAGTCGAGGAAGGTACAGTAAATGAAGGCACAGAAGATGAAGGTAATGTAAATATACCGGATGAGAATGTTCCTCAGGGCGAATATAATGAGGGAGATATGACAGAGCCTCAGCCTGCGGAAGAGGACGAGGAGGATGTACCGCCTCTGGCAGTTGCAGACGAGGAGGAAACGGGATATGTGGATATTGATGATGAGAGCCTGCCTTTGGTTAGCCCTGAGATAGCGATCGGCACGAAACACTGTGTAACCCATATTCTGGAGTATATCTTGGCAGGCGGTGTAACGGCATACGGTGTCGGCAACTCGAGGAAACAGAAGAAAGAAATCAAAGAGCTGAAAAAGGGAAAGAGAGGATAATGTAAATGGCAGAATTTTTTCAACACTTGACGATAGGTCCCTGCTGGTGGGATATACTGGGAACAGCTCTTCTGATTGCTGCCTGCGCCTATACAGTAATAAGGCGCAGGGGATTAAAAAAGGAGCTGGAGGAGCTGAAAGGCGGTAAAGTAAGGTAACGTGCAAGACGTTAAAAGATAGGAAAATGTTTTAAACAAAACAGTAAATTAGTGGCCATCCCTTTAGAGATGGTCACTAATTTCTGCACGTAGGCATGATTTAGGAGAGAACGGATGCAGTCAAAGAAAAGAGAAAGTATATTTAGAGGCAAGCTGTCCTTTACAGTGTTGATACTTCTGGTGTATATGACCGGCAGATATATTCCGCTATATGGAGTAGATACGCAGGCATATGCAGAGAGCGCAATGGGGGCAGAAGAAGTACTGATGCAGGTCATCGGCGGCGATACCTATCAGCATTCTCTTTTTGCGCTTGGAATCTCGCCCTATATTATCGCTTCGCTGCTTATTCAGGTCGTGATGCTGTTCATGGGGAAAAGCTCCAGGGAAAGGGTGTCGCCTAGAAAGATGCATCGTGCGGAGATTTGTCTGATGTTTGCTTTTGCTTTGCTCCAGGCAGTAGGGCACATAGGCAAGCTGAGGTTTGTCGCGGCGGGAGATATCCTTTATCCTGTTCGGTTGGTGGCAATGCTTGAAATGGTGACAGGAGCAATGGTTATACTGATGCTGTCCAGTATGAATAAGAAATACGGGATCGGCGGACAGATTGTATTTATTATTTTTAATATTGCAGCCGGGCTCCAGACAAATATAAGGGGATGCTCGCCGGATAAGCTTGCTGTGATGATTGTGATGTCTGTTGCTGTGGCAATCGTAATCGTTGTAATGGAAAATACCGAAAAGCGTATTCCGCTGCAGAGAGTATCCATCCATAATATCTATGCGGACAAGAATTATCTTGCAATTAAGTATAACCCTATCGGCGTGATGCCGGTGATGTTTTCGACAGCTTTCTTTATGTTGCCGAAGCTTCTGGTGACTCTACTGAGCATGCTGTTTCCCTATAATCAGGCTCTTATCTGGTGGCAGGACAATCTGAATATGACGAGACCACTCGGAATCATTATATATCTCATAGTAGTATACCTGATCACTATCGGATTTTCATTCCTGATGCTTAGCCCGAAGGAAACAATGGAACAGTTTCTCAAAAGCGGTGACAGTATTCTGAATATTCATGCGGGAAAGGACACGAGGAGGTACCTGAGGAGGAATGTCTTTCGCATCAGTTTTTTCAGCGCCACGGTAATGAGTATATGTCTGGGAACACCGCTGCTGCTCCAACTGGGGGGAAATATGGAAGGTGCGCCTTCCATGCTGCCTTCCTCGGCTATGTTGCTTGCCGGGATGAGCTGCAATTTTACCAGAGAGGTTGTGGCGGTGCGGACATACGATGATTATCAACATTTTATGCTCACAGCCTGAAACATTGGCCGTGCAATAGGAGAGGAAATGCTATATTTTATACCTGCATGGTACCAAGAGGGAAAATGGAGCGAGAATGAGCAGAACTGGCATGTGAGACGGATGCGTACAGAGTTTGATGATACGGTAAAGCAGATCCAGCTGTTTCACCGCGGCGGCGTCTATCCGTACCAGATTATGCTGCTCAGCTTTACGCCGAATTTCAGACACTTTCTACATAGACAAGGAGTATATCATGCCCCTTATTGGTCATGTTTTGACGCAATGCAATGTATTCGCCGGAGGAAAGCGAGGGTGCTTTCTTTTCACAATCTGAGCTGGCCGGAGGATATTGAGTTTGTGCATACATCCTTTGTGATAGTTGCCATGCTGAAGGGAAAAAAGTATGCGCAGATTGAATTCGGAGAAGACGGAAATCCGATTCGGATCGATATCTATAAGGATGAAAAGATAAACAGGTGTAATATTTATGATGACCGTGGATTTGTCTCCAGCAGTATTCTTTATGATGGAGGGAAGTCGGTTTATCAGGATTATTACACAGAGAACGGAATATGGAAGCTTCGGTGCTATGAAAACGATGGCCATGTGGAGATTAATCCGAAACATCCTGATTATCTTCTGACATACCGGGGACAAGAACAGACAAAGCGGTTTTCTGCATTAAAGTACGACAGTATGGAAAAGGTGATCCAGGAAGTACTGACGGCGTACCTGAAGCTGACGGATCAGGGGGATATTTTCTGTGCGGCTATGCATGAGCGTCATGCGGCGCTTTTAAGGGATGTCTTGAAGAAGAGGAGGTTGATTTTGTCCTTTTTTGAGGATAGGTACTCTGTCAGAAAGCATCCTGAGATGATAGATATGGTGGAGAATGCGGACTATATTATTGCTGATTCCCAGAAGAGCCTGATGAGAATACGCAGGGAATCCGCAGGGTTGGCGCGGAAGATTATGGATATTTCTCCTTATGATTCAAGGATCGACCTCGGGGTAAGCCAGCAGCTCAGTGTCCAGAAAATTCTGGTCCCGGTAGATGGTATGAAGGATGAATTATTCGCCGAACTGATACGGCATCTGGGTGAATATCTGTTGTCCCATGGAGACGCAAGAATTCATCTTTTTACCAGAGATGCGGCATGGAATAAAAAACAACTGCTTCTGGAAAGAACCCGCAGATGTCTGAAGGATGCGGGACTTGAGGAGGGGTGGGCACTGGAAAAAGAGGAAGGAGTCACGGAGAACAATCTGGATATGGAAGGAAGCGTTCCGATAAAGTTTTATGTGGAACAGTGCGTTGACGAGCTGACGGTAAATAAATGTATGCGGGAGCAGCGACTGATTGTGGATCTGAGGGATGCCAGAGAGGTATATCTGCAGATTACTGCCATCAGTATCGGCGTTCCCCAGATTGTGCGGCATGAATCTGAGTTTGTGGAAGAAGGAGGAAACGGGATTGTCTTAAAAAAGATAAGAGATTTGCCCAGTGCGTTGGATTATTATTTAGACGGCCTTGCAAACTGGAATGATGCAAAGATCAGCTCATATGAGCTTGGGAAAAGGTATAGGACGGATAAACTGATAGAAAAATGGAAAGAGGTCATTGATTTCGTTGGATGAGATTCGTGTACTGCAGCTGGGAAATGAAGATTGGAACAAGAAATATAAGCTTCCTGCGGGCATCAGCCTGAGCTATGCGGAAAGCTTTCTTGAAGCGCCGAAAAAGAGTTTTGACTTGGTCTTTCTGGATAGGGTGCCCTATGAGGAAGAGTTTGGCCCTTTATATAAGGCTTCGAAAGCATATGCCCTATATGTGACAGATAAGGTAAAGGTGCGGGGCAGGCTGGAATGGCTTTATGAGTGTAAAAAGGGTCAGCGTATTACGGAAGAAGACATTCAGGAATTCATGCTTCAGGAAGCAAGGTTTTATTATCCGAAGCCTTATGGAGAAAAGTTCAAGCCTAAGGATATCGCTATCGCCCAAGGATTTAACGGCTCTGTAAAGTGGAACGGAAGCTACAGCGTAGATGTATGTGGATTCTTCGGAAAAGAATTCCGACAGATTGTGTATTGGAGATATGATTTGCCTATCTTTAAGGGACAGATGCTGGATCTGTGGCTGGAGTACCGCAAGGATCCGGAGGTAAGCATTTCGCTCTCCATAACAGAGTTTGCGGCCGGGAGCATATCGAGCGTTCTGAATAGGTGGGAATTCAGCGAAAAAGATCTGGACAGCATTGTCCAGATCGAAAGCAGGGATAAAAACGGAAGGCTGTCCATGTCCCTTCGGGCCAGAGGAGAGGGAGAACTTAAGATCATTGCGCTGCATGACAGGTATTCCCGGGGAAGCCACGGATATTTCCTGCCCGGGGGAGAAAGATATGTGACCTCCATGAGGGAAGAGATTTTCTGCTATTTTCATCCCGGAGACAGGAAGCCTCCCTTAAATATCTTTTTTTCTGGATACAAGACGAGGCAGGGGTTTGAAGGATATTATCTGATGGATTCGATGGGCGCGCCGTTTTTGCTGGTTGCGGAGCCCAGGCTGGAGGGAGGAAGCTTCTATATGGGGGCTCAGGAGTATGAGCAGATGATGGTTGATGTGATCAGGCATTATATGGCGGAGCTTGGATTCTCATCAGATCAGGTAATCATGGCGGGTCTTTCCATGGGAACATATGGCGCTTTGTATTACGGATGTGATATCAGGCCCTATGCCGTTCTTTTAGCAAAGCCTTTGACCAGCATCGGTAATGTGGCGGCAAATGAGAAACGTAACCGGCCGGGAGGATTTCCTGCATCTCTGGATGTGCTGCGGTATCTGGCAGGAGATACGGATGAAGGCGCCGTGCAAAGGCTGAACGACAGATTCTGGAGCAAGTTTGATGCAGTAGACTGGGGAAAATCAAAGTTTATTGTATCTTATATGATGGAGGATGATTATGATTCGCACGCATATGATACCTTGATCTCCCATCTGGATTCCGAAGGGGTACAAGTATATGGCAAGGGCATCCGCGGCAGGCATAACGACAATACCGCAGCGATCGTCAACTGGTTTTCCAGTCAGTACAAAAAGGTTTTAAGAGAGGATTTTCTGAGAAGGGCTGAAAAGTAGATGGCAGGAGAAAGATGGACAATATATTGGACGGAGTATTCCGCAGATACTTATTTATATGGTTCGGAGATCGTGTACCATAAAAAGGATGACGTGGAGTTTACGAATCACCTGTGCCCTCCGGGCACGGTTCTGAAGCAGTGGTATTCCAGGACGAATTATCAGATGCAGAGGATAGAACCGGCGTTGCCTATGATAGACGGGGAGACGGATTATCGGCTCTTTGTAAATATCGACTGCCCTGAAAATCAGCAGTGTCTGGTGCAGCTGGTCTTTTATGACAAGTATGAGGTGGAGGCCGGGCGCATAGCAATTAGAGATAGGGTGACAGATTTTAAATGTCCGCTGAAGACATACAGTTATAGGTTGCAGCTTATCAACGGAGGGGTGGAGCATTTCCACTTCCATTCTATCGTGATTCAGGAAATAATAGATGAGACAGAAGAGCAGATTGAAGAAACTAAATAAAATACTCCTTCAGGTCAGGAGCCATAAGGAAAGAATGGCCCGGCTGTCAGATGAGGAACTGGCGCATCTGACGGTGGAATTCAAGGAGCGGCTGGCGTCAGGGGAGAGTCTGGACGACCTGTTGCCGGAAGCCTATGCGGCAGTCTGTGAGGCGGACTATAGGATTCTGGATAAGGCGCCTTTTGACGTGCAGGTGATTGGAGCAATTGCGCTTCATCAGGGATATCTTGCGGAAATGAATACCGGCGAGGGTAAGACTCTGGTAGCCACCATGCCTTTGTATCTGAATGCCCTCACAGGGAAGAGTACTATCCTGGTGACAGCCAACGGGTATCTTGCGGAACGTGACGCGGAGGAGCTTGGCCCGGTATACCGGTTCATGGGTCTTTCCGTGGCGGCCGGCGCTCGTGCCAGAGAGGAAAAGAAACTTAAAAATAAAGATAAAAAGGATATATACGCTGCTGACATCGTATATACCACCCATGGCAGTCTTGCCTTTGATTATTTATTTAATAATCTGGTATCCCGGGCGGAAGAACGGTTCCTGAGGGATTTCTATTACGTAATTATAGATGAGGCTGATTCCGTCCTGCTGGACGGGGCACAGATGCCTCTTGTCATTTCGGCGTCTCCGAGGGTACAGTCAAATCTATATGCAATGACGGACTATTTTGTCACTACCCTGACGGAGGGAAGGGATTATGAGGCAAAGGATAAGGCGGTATGGTTCACCGAAGGGGGAATCAAATATGCCGAGACCTTTTTTCGGATTGACAATTTTTATGGCAAGGAGCATTTTGAAATAAACCGTCATGTCACATTAGCTCTCAGAGCCCATGTGCTGTACCGTATAGGGAAGGATTACATGATCGCTAATAACGGCGAGCTCCAGCTTCTGGACGAAGGGTCAGGCCGTATGCTGCCGGGAGTGAAGCTGCGGGGAGGCCAGCACCAGGCGCTGGAGGCCAAGGAGCAGGCGGAGATTAGCCGGGAGACCCGTTCCATGGCTTCCATTACATACCAGAGCCTTTTCCTGATGTTTCCGAAGATGGCGGGAATGAGCGGCACCATGTCGGACGCGTCGTATGAATTGTTGGATCTTTATAAGAAAAAGGTCTTGATTATACCGCCCAATCGCCCTTTGCAGAGAAAGGATTTGAAGGATTGTTTTTTCGTCAGGGCAGAAGAGCAGTATGAGGCGGCAAAGGAACTGGGTAAAAATCTTGAGGCCGGGAAGATTGAGATGTCGATCAAGACAGGTGAAGGCGGAAAAGCATTCGGGTCCATATCTTCTAAGGAAATTGCGGCGGAAGTGAAGGCTCAGATGGATCTTGAGATAGATAAGAAAAAGATTGTGCTCAAAGACGCTATTAAGAGTCTTGGAACTTTCAAGATTCCGGTGAAGCTTCATCCGAAGGTAACCGCAGAGCTTACGGTGAATGTGACAGAGGAAGCCTAGGAGGAACAGTTGATGGAGTTGATGGAAGAGGCGCTCATAAAAAGAGTTATGCCCCACAGCGTAGAAGCAGAGCAGTCTGTCATAGGCGCCATGCTGATGGATAAGGACGCTATCCTTACGGCATCTGAGATCATCAGCGGGCAGGATTTTTATCAGAGTGCATACGGCGTTATCTTTGACTCTGTTGTAGAGATGTTTAATGAAGGGAAGCCGGTAGACCTTATTACGCTCAAGGAGCGGCTGAAGGAGAAGGAGGTCCCGCCGGAGATTGCAAGTCTGGAATTCATGCGAGATATCCTGAACCTCATGTCAACTTCGGCGAATGTCAGATATTATGCGGAAATTGTCTCGGATAAGTCTATGATGCGCAAACTTATCAGGCTGAATGAAGGGATAGCGAACACCTGTTATGCAGGGAAGGAACCGCTTCCGGTCATTTTGGAGACAACGGAAAAGTCGGTATTTGAGTTATTGCAGAGACGTAACAGCGGGGAATATGTTCCGATTAAGCAAGTTGTATTGAATGCGCTTGAACGTATCGAAAAAGCAGCGAAAAGCAAAGGAGTTGTTACAGGAATTCCCACTGGTTTTATTGATCTGGACTATAAGCTGTCAGGGCTTCAGCCCTCGGATCTGATATTGATCGCGGCAAGACCGTCTATGGGAAAAACGGCATTTGTTTTAAATATCGCACAGTATGTCGCGTTTAAGAAGGAGAAAGGCGTAGCTATATTCAGTCTTGAGATGTCGAAAGAGCAATTGGTGAACCGTTTGTTCGCGCTGGAATCTCAGGTGGATTCGCAGGCTCTGCGCACGGGCAATCTGAAGGATTCGGACTGGGAAAAGCTGATTGAAGGCGCAGGTATTATTGGAAAATCGAATATGATCATAGATGACACGCCCGGTATCTCGGTATCGGAGCTGCGTTCTAAATGCCGCAAATACAAATTGGAGCACGATATACAGCTGATTATTATTGACTATCTTCAGTTAATGTCAGGAAGCGCGGGGGGACGTTCTGAGTCCAGACAGCAGGAGATATCGGAGATATCCCGTTCGCTGAAGGCGCTTGCGAGAGAGCTGAACGTTCCGGTTGTTGCACTTTCCCAGCTAAGCCGTGCGGTGGAGGCGCGTCCGGATAAGCGGCCGATGCTTTCGGATCTGCGTGAATCGGGAGCGATCGAGCAGGATGCAGATGTGGTAATGTTTATCTACCGTGATGAGTATTACAATAAAGACAGTGAGAAAAAAAGACAGGCGGAGATTATTGTCGCCAAACAGAGAAACGGCCCCGTAGGGACCGTTGACCTTGCATGGCTCGCAGACTATACGAAGTTTGCGAATTTAAGCAGGCAGGAATAATTTTTTAAGTAACGAGGCTGGTCCGCTCTCAGCGGCAGATTTCCGAAAGGATTGCTGCTGCCTGATGAGCTGGTCCAGCTTTTTGAATTCTTCCTCCTCCTGACGTTCTTTTGCATCCAGAAGGAAGGACATCTCTTCGCTTATCATCTGCAGGAGTACCTCATTGTTGCTTTGCAGCATCCGCTTAAAGTGGAGCTGGTCGCGAGTGCGCTTGAGGTCTGGAATCAGTGCTTTTAATTCGGCAAATGGAATCCCCTGTTCATAGAGTTCTTTCATACATTCAAACAGCCGAGCATCATCCTTTGTTTCGCGTTTTAGTTGTTCTAATGCTTTGTTCATAGTTTGGAAATTCCCCCTTACTTATGATTGCTTGTCCGCTATGGCGAATCTATCATAGCATGTCCAAAGTAAAAAATAGGTCAAAACAAGTCGGAGGAAAGTAAAAAACATTGCCGAAACCAAACGGAATCAGACAATGCTTTTTGTGTTCGTATTCGATTGAATTCTTATGCCTCTTCAATAGCTCCTGTCGGGCACTGAGCTGCACATGTACCACAATCAACACACTCATCGGCATTGATCTCGTATTTTCCATCGCCCTCTGTGATAGCACTGATTGGACAGGCGCCAGCACAAGCACCGCAAGCTACACATTCATCGTTAATTTTGAATGCCATAGGTATGTACCTCCTTTATAATGATGTTAGACACAATCTTTTGTCTGTGTTTATCATAATACAAAAATCCAAAATATACAAGAAAAAAATTATTGTGTATAAATCTGGTACATGAATCTTAAGAAAATTTTCAACATTTTTTCATGAAATTAGTGTATAGTGTTGGGTGGCAGATGAGAATACAGGTTAGATGGGAGAATTATGGAAATGAGAAAAAAGTTTATTACGCTTATATTGTGCCAGATGTTAGTTCTCGGAGCGTGTTCTTCGGGAAACGGCGGGACAGAGGTACAGCCGGAGCAGAATGCAGAAAGTGCAGGGCAGACAGAAGATACAGAGCCGGAGGAAGAGAAGGAGCCGGCAAAATATCAGGAGAAGCTGAATGCCATAAGTCCGTCAGCCTACAGTAACGCGGATGGACTTGCGCTGGAAAAGAGCGCGTATATATCGGTTATTGGCAAGTCGGACGGCAAAGTCTTCTGGAATGAGGCGAAGAAGGGGGCGGAGCAGGCCGCTGACGATATTAATAAAGCTTTGGGGTATAAAGGGAGCGATAAAGTCAAGGTGACCTATAATGGGCCTTCAGAGGCAGAAAATGTTGACGAGCAGGTGAATATATTGGACGAGGAACTGGCAAGATACCCTGTGGCGATTGCAATCGCTATAGCAGATGCGAAAGCATGTGAGGTGCAGTTTGATCTGGCGGCGGAAAACAGTATTCCGGTTGTTGCTTTCGATTCAGGAAGTGATTACAAAGGTTTGATGGCGATGGTATCAACGAATAATGAAAAGGCGGCGGCAGAAGCAGCGCAGCATTTAGCGGAGACAGTTGAAGCGGGCGGGAAGATTGTTTTAGTCTCTCATGACTCTAAGTCTAAAACGGCGACTGTCAGGGAGCAGGCATTTGCAGAGACGATGAAGAGTCAATACCCGGATACTCCGGTTGCAGGGATTTATCATCTGGACGAGATGAAAAAAGTCATTTCCAACGAGGTAAATAAAGGCGCGTATAGATTTGATGAAGAAGAGCCTTCCGGGACAGAGCTTCCGGAAGGTGAGAAAATAAAGGAAGAGGATATAACGCGGGAAAATATTATAGACTATATTCTGAAAAAGCACCCGGATGTGAAAGGATGTTATGCCACCAACGGAGAGGCGGTTGTGTCTGTCGTAGAAGGATTAAAGCGTCTGGGTATGGAAGGCGTGCAGGTGGTAGGATACGATGCGGATGAAGCAGAAGTGGAGGCTTTGAGAGAGGGCAAGATTGCAGGCCTTGTGGTGCAGAATCCTTTTGGGATGGGATATGCTTCTGTGATAGCGGCATCCAGAGCGGCGCTCGGGATGGCTAATGAAGCTTATATAGATACAGGATATCTCTGGGTGACGAAAGAAAATCTTGACAGTAAAGAGGTTCAGAAGATGTTGTATTGATATTGCCGTCTGTTTGTATAGTGTATATAATGGTTTTGTAAATATAAAATAGGCAGGAGGAAATAAGACAATGAACAGAGAACAGGCGCATGAGATTTTGATGAAATATATGGAAGGTGAGAATTATATTACCCATTCTTATGCGGTGGAAGCGATTATGAGAGGACTGGCCAAGAGGCTGGCGCCGGATGACGTAGAGTATTGGGGGATTGTCGGACTGCTTCATGATCTGGACGAGGAGCAGTGTGACTGGCAGCATGATATGAGTGTACATGGTCCGACTTCGGCAGAGATTTTGAGAAAAGAAGGGATTGAAGACAAGGTTCTGTTTGATGCAATCTGCGCGCATAATCCAAAGAGCGGGGTGAAAGCAAAGACGACACTTCAGTATGCGATTCTGGCGGCAGATCCGATGAGTGGATTTGTAAAAGCAGTTGCACAGATCTATCCGGATAAGAAGATTGCAAGCGTCAAGCACAAATCGGTGATGAAGCGGTTTAATGAGCTGCGGTTTGCAAAGGGCGCTAACAGAGATTATATGGAAGCGATTGAATTTACAGGACTTAGTCTTGATGATTTGATTGATGTGGCTCTTGAGGAGATGGGCTTCATTGCGGACAAGCTCGGATTATAAGAAATAATTGGAGGAGAAAAGGTATGAAGTATAATTATCTGATAGTAGGAGCAGGGCTTTACGGGGCGGTTTTTGCACATGAGGCCAAAAAAGCGGGTAAGAAGGTTCTTGTCATTGACCGGAGGGATCATATTGCGGGAAATGTCTATACCGAAGAAGTGGAGGATATTCATGTTCACAAATACGGCGCCCACATCTTTCACACAAATAATAAGAATGTATGGGAGTATGTGAACCAGTTTGCGGAGTTCAACCGATTTACGAACTCCCCTGTAGCAAACTACAGGGGGGAGCTTTATTCTCTTCCATTTAATATGTACACATTCAATAAGATGTGGGGAGTTGTGACTCCGGAAGAGGCAGCGGCTAAAATAGAGGAGCAGAGACTGGCGGCAGGAATCTCTGAACCGAGAAATCTGGAAGAGCAGGCCATCAGTCTTGTGGGGACTGATATCTATGAAAAGCTGGTGAAGGGATATACCGAGAAGCAGTGGGGGCGTCCTTGCAGCGAGCTCCCAGCATTTATCATCAAGAGACTTCCGGTGCGGCTGACGTTTGATAATAACTATTTCAATGCATTGTATCAGGGAATTCCGGTGGGCGGATATACGAAGATGGTATGGAATATGCTGGAGGGAATCGAGATCCGTCTTGGCGTGGATTATCTGGAAGAGAAGGAGACGCTTGACGCGTTGGCGGACAAGGTCGTGTACACGGGGGCCATTGACGCCTATTTTGAGTATAAGCTGGGTGTGCTTGAATACCGCTCGGTCAGATTCGAGACAGAGGTTCTTGATAAGCCGAATTTTCAAGGTAATGCAGCGGTGAATTATACAGATGCGAAGACGCCGTGGACACGGATCATTGAGCACAAGTGGTTTGAATTCGGTACACAGCCAAAGACTGTCATCAGCCGGGAGTACAGTTCGGAGTGGAAGGTTGGGGACGAACCATACTATCCCGTTAATGATAAAAAGAATACGGAATTGTATCAAGAATATAAAGGATTGTCGTCCTCGCAGGAAAAGGTGATCTTTGGGGGGAGGCTTGGGGAATACAGGTATTATGATATGGATGCAGTGATTGCATCGGCGCTTGAGAAATGTAAAGATGAGTTGGGGAATTAGATAGTAATATATATGGTAAATTTGGTAAAAGCATTTGAAATTCTGTATTGTTTATGGTATTCTATAAGCACTTGCTTAATATTATAACAACAGATACGGTAGTAGCGACATTTACTTTTATGGCATCAATGCACAGACATTGTTCATGAAATAAAACATGTAGAAGAACCCCTGCCTCAAGATTTGAGAGCAATTTGCAGTATGGAAATCAAGACAGATATGAATTTATAAGAGCGTGTTTTATTCAGGGACTGTTCGGGAGCAGTGAGACGGAAGAACAAGCTCTTTTTTGTGCAGATTTTGCAGTGTATTAAGGCATATTATCTATCTGGAACAAATATATAAAATGATTAGGAGGAATTGAGATGGGGTATCAATTGACGTGGCAGGAGCGGTTCAATATAGGGGTTGACTATATTGACAAAGAGCATCAGAAACTTTTCGGGATCATGAGCAAGATGATCAGATTTGGCGAACAGCCGGAAAAACATCAGTGGATCTGTGATGAGGGAATTAAATTCTTTAAAGCCCATGCGATGAAACATTTTGTTGAGGAAGAGGAGTATATGAAGTCCGTCGGATATCAGGGATATGAGACGCATAAGCGTCTTCATGCTAATTTCCGGGATGTTACGCTGCCTCAGCTAGAATGGGAGCTGGAGCAGACAGGATATTCTATGGCGGCTGTCAACCACTTTTTGGGCGTGTGTACAGGATGGCTGATCGGGCATACGCTCACGGAGGATCTTGCGATCGTAGGCGAGGGCGAGAGCAAATGGGGAGAGCTTTTGCCGGAAGAAGAGCAGGCGGCTATGGGGGAAGCAATCATACATCTGATCGAAGATATGTTCCGCTTAAAAACACATATTATCAGCAAGCAGTATGGCGGTGAGAAATTTGGAAATGGAATTTATTACCGTCTGTTGTATGAGACAGAGGGGAACAAGGAATGGGAAATCGTCCTTGTCTTTGAGGAGAAGCTGTTGCTGAATACTGTTGGAAAGATGATAGGCTCGAAGGCAGACAAAGTAAATTCTATGATCATTAACGCAACGAGATATACAGCAAAGCAGTTTGTTGAGAAGCTTAAGAGGTATTTCCCATCTGCGGATCTGCGTAAAGTAAAGGGAGAAAATCTTTTGAATTACGAGCAGTTCCAGCAGGTCCTTGAAAAGAAGAAGATGCAGTTCAGTCTCCTGTTCGACACGGGCGCGGGATATTTTGCTTTCTGTGTGAGCGCGCCGCATCTGTTAGAGAAAGGCGTGGGAACGAATATTAAGGTTGAGAACGCTATGTCGGAGATTGAAAAATATCTTAAAAAAACTATGGAGGAAAATGAGGCGGCGCTTAGGAAAAAAGTACTTGTAGTAGATGATTCCGGTCTTATGCGTCAGGCAATAAAACAGCTTCTGGAGAAAGATTACGAGGTTGGACTTGCACAGTCTGGAATGGCGGCGATCAGAAGTATCACCCTCGACAGACCGGATCTTGTACTTCTTGATTATGAGATGCCTGTCTGTGACGGAAGACAGGTGCTTGATATGATTCGTGCGGAGAAGGAGACCGCAGATATACCGGTGATTTTCCTGACGGGAAGAGGCGATAAGGAGAGTATCCAAAAGATCGTTCCGTTAAAGCCGGCGGGATATCTTCTTAAGACAATGAAACCGGAAGAGATAAAGAAGAGCATCGATTTGTTTTTTGAAAAACAGAACAGTTAAGGAATTGCAGAGAAAACAGATGAAAACGTAACAAAAGTCCTTGACAACACCGAAAAATCGTAATAAACTAATCTAGCGTGCATGGGGATGCATTGTATCTCCATGCACTGATTCATACAGATGAAAGCAACTTATTATTATCGTAGGAGGTGAAAAGAATGCCAACATTTAACCAGTTAGTAAAAAAAGGACGTCAGACAGCAGTAAAGAAGTCTACAGCTCCGGCACTCCAGAAAGGCTATAACTCTTTGAGGAAGAGAGCGACAGATGAATCCGCTCCGCAGAAGAGAGGTGTGTGTACAGCAGTTAAGACGGCTACGCCGAAGAAGCCTAACTCAGCGCTGAGAAAGATTGCCAGAGTACGTCTTTCTAACGGTATCGAGGTAACAAGCTATATCCCGGGCGAAGGTCACAACCTTCAGGAGCATAGCGTTGTCCTGATTCGCGGAGGAAGAGTAAAAGATCTTCCGGGTACACGTTACCATATCGTTAGGGGAACACTTGATACAGCAGGTGTTGCGAAGAGAAGACAGGCACGTTCAAAATACGGTGCAAAGAAGCCGAAAAAGTAAAAGTAAGCTCATAGTATGCGCAAGTCGTTAGGCGCCGCGCGAACTTAGAGATTACTTTGTTCTCCCGAGCGCAGTGAGGAAGAACTTCCACAGAAAGTGGTGAGAAGTGAAAAAGAACTTCAATATTAAAATGATGTAATCACAAACAGAACTATGATGAAAGTAAGTTGCAGGGAATTATACATTGTGAGTAATCCTTTGCACTACACAGTATCATTAGAACGACACATGTGAGTACCGATGAATTAATCAAAATGTTTAAGGAGGGAAGGACCGTGCCACGTAAAGGACATACTCAGAAAAGAGACGTATTAGCAGATCCATTATACAATAATAAAGTGGTAACAAAGCTTATCAATAACATTATGTTAGACGGTAAGAAAGGTGTTGCTCAGAAGATTGTATATGGAGCGTTTGACAGAGTTGCAGAAAAGACCGATAAGCCGGCCATTGAAGTATTTGAGGAGGCTATGAACAATATCATGCCGCAGCTCGAGGTTAAGGCAAGACGTATCGGCGGTGCGACATATCAGGTGCCGATCGAAGTAAGAGCGGACAGGAGACAGGCGCTTGCACTTCGCTGGCTGACATTGTTTTCGCGCAAAAGAGGCGAGAAGACAATGCAGGAAAGATTGGCGAATGAGATTATGGATGCTGCCAATAATACAGGAGCAGCCGTAAAGCGTAAAGAAGACATGCATAAGATGGCTGAAGCAAATAAAGCATTTGCTCACTATAGATTCTAGGAGGCAATAATGGCTGGAAGAGAATATCCATTAGAGAGAACAAGAAATATCGGTATTATGGCTCATATCGATGCTGGTAAGACTACACTTACAGAGCGTATTCTTTACTATACCGGTGTAAATTACAAGATTGGAGATACTCATGAAGGTACTGCTACTATGGACTGGATGGAACAGGAGCAGGAAAGAGGTATCAC
>OFFJ01001607.1_pt1 | contig 16130 bp, 14 predicted proteins | sample 1521261 | NCBI WGS metagenome assembly OFFJ01 (sample SAMEA3504122, study PRJEB24116) | mouse gut metagenome | biome: mouse gut; feature: mouse-associated habitat; material: faeces | place: Denmark | collected 2011 | reverse complement strand
CCGTCGATCATAGCCGCTTCATACATGGAACTGTCAATCCCCGTGATCGTGGCCAGGTAGACAACCATGCCGTAACCGGTACCCTTCCACAGATTCATGAATACCAGAATGAACGGCCAGTACTTTGCCTCAGAATACCACATGACAGGATCACCGCCGAACAGTCCGACAATCTGATTCAGAAGCCCCTTGGTGGGATTCAGGAAAGCGTAAACGAAATAACTTACCACCACCCAACTCATAAAATGGGGGAAGAACATCATTGTCTGATAGACCTTTGACATCAGCTTGCTGTAAAGCTGGCTGATTACAATTGCCAACGTAATCGGAATCACCGTACCAAGGATAATGAAGACAATATTGTAGAGAACCGTATTCCTCAGCAGCATGGAGAACGCATTGGACTTAAAGAAAAAGTTAAAATTGCCGAAGCCCGCCCACTCGCTGTGGAAGAGGCTGTACAAAAAGCCATGCCCTGCCGAAATCTTATAGTTTTTAAAGGCAATAATCATACCGAACATCGGCAGATACGCGAACACCACAAACCAGAGAAAAGTGGGAAGCCCCAACAACGTCAGCTCCGTGTCTCCCCTCGTCCACCGCGCCTTCCTGTTTCCCCTTTTTTTCGTTTTCTTTCCGCTCTGTGCTGTTTTCGGCATTTTTTCTTCTTTTTTCAATTCTCAACACCGTCCTTTTTTCATTTTTTCGTCATTTTACACACTTTCCGCTCTTTTTAGCTGTTTTTATTATAACTTTTCACACCGTTCCCAAAAAGTCTCTATAGGATTCTTTATAGTATAAAAAGGAAACAACATCTTTTATTTCCGCCTGGATATCATCCATATATTGATCTGGCGCTGAAGCTCCTGCTGCAGACTCCCGATTCCTGCCTGTTCCAGCTCATCCCGCATCCTGGGCAGAAATTCTTCCGGGTCCACGGTTCCCGTCATCAGCGCATTCTCATATTTTCTGCATACCTGGCTTATATTGCTGCATTCCTCGGAGAAACCGGAAAGATCCGGAATAAACCCCAGGATAGGCGATTCTATGGCAATATCGTTAAATTCCCGATACAGCTCCCACTTATCCGGATTTTCCCCCGCTACTGTATTCAGGATAAACCAGTTTCCCTGGGTATAGGCCACTCCCCGGTAATCATCGTTCAGGTATGTCACCTGCCCGTCCTCATTTAATCTGTAATGAAGCCCCTCCACTCCATAGTTCAGCAGATTGCGGACATCCGGATCCGTATTTACCGCATTTAAGAAAACAGCGCATTCCTCCGGATGCTCCGTCCTGGCGTTAACTGCCATGATGCCCCCCAGCGCAGACTCCGAAGTCACCACCAGGTCGCTGACCTGCTGTGTCACAATCGGGTAGCCAAAAGTGGACGAAAAGCTGACATCCGATTCGGGCCCGCCGCCGGCAAGCCGGAGAAATACCTTTTCCCCCTGGAACCTGGAAAACGCGGTTCTCATGGACGCATCTTCATTGATATAACCTGCCGAATAGTATTTGTGGAGCGTATCCAGAAGCTGTTCACAATACTCCGTCTCAAACAGATTTACGACTTCCGCCGATGTATCGTCCGTCCGGATTACCAGCGGAATATCGGTATAAGTCACATACTCATAGCCTCCCATAGATGCCAGGTTGACATGGCTGTTAGACAAAAAGAGCGGAATATAGTCCGGTTCCCCGCGGGAAACCGTCCGCAGCAGAGGCTCCAGGGATTCCATGGTAAGATACCTTGTCACATCGATATCGTATTTTTCCACCAGCTCCCTGTCATACAGAAGATACATAAGCACGGCAAGCTCCTTATTGGTGGGGATACCGTATATACGTCCGTTCACCGTGGCACCCTTCCAGAATTTACCGTTGACCGCCGCCCAGGTGTCCGCACAGATTCCCTCCATGTACGGCGTAAGATCCAGCCAGTTTCCCGCCAGAGCATTTTCCAGATAATTTTCTGTCCAGGCGAAGGCAATGTCAAAATTCCCGTCTGTACTGAAGAGGGAATCCAGCTTTGCCTCATAATCGTTCCATCCTGTCTTGTTGTAACTCACCGTGAAGCCGTACCGCTGCAGCAATAGAGTATTCAGCGCTTCTTCCACCTGCTTCAGGCCGGCATCCGGCTCACCTATGGTGTAGTAAACCAACCGGATTGCCTCCTCTCTGTCCTCCGTATCCTCAGCCGCATACTCCTCCTGTTCCTCTACCCTGGCGCATTCTGCCGTCAGAAGAACTGCCAGCGCAACGGACAGAATGGCAGAAATTCTCCTATATCTTCCCATAAGCCCCACCTTCCTGCTGCTTTTCCCCCGCTTCGGATTCAGGCTCGCCTGCGTTTCCCGGCAATTCCGTCTTCTCATTACCTGCCATATGCGCATTTTCCGGCGATTCCGTTCCGTTGCGTTCTGCCGTATACGCATTTTTCTCCGTCTCCTCCATCCCCCGCAACGCCTTAGGTGAAAAACCGTAATATTCCTTAAAATGCACATAAAAATTATTCAGCTGGGTATAACCTACCTGAGCGGCAATGACTACAATCTTGTCTCCCGTGCTTTCAATCAGCCTCTTCGCCTGCACCATGCGGTAGGCCATCAGGTATTCGGAAAATTTCATCCCTGTATCCTGCAGGAAAATCCTTCCGATATACTTACTGCTCATACAGAACATATCCCCGATGCCCACCAGGGACAATGAGTTTCTGTAATTCCCTTTCACAATCATGATAATCTTATTGGTAATCCTGGAAAGCGTTCCGTACTCCACCTTCAGCACCGGATCCACATCCGGCGCATCGCCGCTTTTCAGAGGCAGCCTGCCCTTCAGCTCCTCCACAATTGCCCGCTCTACAAATTGTTCCAGTTCCTCCACATTGATGGGCTTCAGGAGATAATCCTTGGCTGATGCCTGCATGGCTCTCTTTATATATTGAAAATCGTCGTAACCGCTGATCATACCGCACACTGCCTTAAGGCCGGAAGCCCTTAAGTGTTCCACCAGCTCATAACCCCAGCGCCCGTCTCCCAGCTTCACATCCATCAGAATGATATGCGGCCTTATGTCCAGAGCCTTATTCACCGCCTCCTCATAAGTAGCCGCCGTCTCAATCTGGTTTATCCCATATCGGCTCCAATCAATCAGATATTGGATATTCTCCCTGATATCCTTCTCATCATCCACTACCAGCAGCCGGTACATCCACTACCCCCCCCTTCTTTAAACACCACCTCGATGCACACCCCTGAGGGCGTATTATTCCGAATCGTCATCCTTACCCTGTCCCCATAATATAGCAAAAGCCTGTAATATACATTCTGAAGGCCGATGCCCCCCATATTCTCTCCGCCTTTTTTGCCTTCTTCGGGCGTAAACCGGCCGTTCAAATAGTCCAGCTGTTTCTCCTGAATATAGCCAATGTTGTCGAAAAAAGTGAAACAAATCTCTTCTCCGCGCTTCTCCCCGGTGAACACGATGACCTTAATGCTCGCATCTTCCTTGAAATTATGCTTAAAAAAGTTCTCCATAATAGGCTGCATCCAGATTTTGGGCGTCAGAATGCTCAGAAGCTCTTCCTTCACGTCACAGTGGTACAGGAACTGTCCGTCGTAGAGGAAGCTCATCAAATCAAGATACTGTATGGTGATACCAATCTCTTTTTCCATGGTAATTACGGGTTCCGTCTTTACGATATTGCGGTAAAGCAGGCCCAGGTTTGCCGTGGCATGGGCAAATTCCATATTCTGCACCCGCAGGGCGCGCAGCCGTATCCGTTCCAGTGTATTGTACAGAAAATGGGGGTTCAGCTGAGAACTCAGCATCTGCATCTGTGTCCGCTGCTGACTGATGGTCAATTCATATTTCTGCTGGATCAGGGTCTCCAGATACTCGTAGAGCCCGTTCAGCTGACTGGCAATAACTGCATACTCATCGCTGCGCTTTCCCACCTCAATACAGCAGAAAGAGCCATCCATGGCACACTCCACGCTGTACAGGATGTCCTGCAGAAACCTGCTGTCCGAAGAAAACTGCCGTATACAGATCATCGTAATCAGTATAAAGCCCAGAAGCATTCCAAAAAACAGAACCCACAGTTCCTTTATCTGCGCCTGCATATACACGCTGGCCTTACCTGCTGCCACCACCAGGTAGGAATACTTCTCCGAAGCGTTCACCGCATAAAAGTACTTCCCTATCTTGCTTGCCGTCAAAGAAGCCAGTCCCACATTCCTCCCCGACTCCGTAACCTGTTCAAAACCCACGTCGCCGTCCAGCGCCTCTCCCAGAACCTTACCCTCCCCCTGAATCTCCATCCAGACTGCGATTTGCCCCTTCTGGCAAAAAGCTTCCTCAATCGGGACAGCCACGTCAATGACAAAGGATATCTTCCCCTTATACGCCGAATCCTGGTAAATATCCCTCGTATACGCATAACCCGCACTGCACAGAAGCTCCCCCTCCTCCGGTCCGATTGCCTTGCACCTGGAATATCCCTCCTGGCTGTATTCCATACACATGATATTCTCATCACAGTAATAGAGAATGTAACGAACCAGGTACTTACAGTCCGTAACCAGATTGTCGCAGGTGCTGAGATAGCTGTCATAGGTCGTATCCCCGCTGCGCAGCCTGGCCGCCATGTATTCTGCCGGCGTAGCTCCGAAAAAATCAAAAAAATCTCTCTTCAGCACCGGACTGCCGTTCAGCCGGATCAGGAAATTATCTATTGTAACGATAACGCTGTCCAGTTCATCCTCCACCCGTGAGAAAGCCCTGTCCATATGCTCTGCAAAAAGCTGCTGCCCGACTATCCGGGCATTCGTATAACGATTGGAAATAATAAAGAAGAAAAACACAATTACAATGGACAGATATGCCAAAAAAGTCCGCCGATATATCTTTAACTTCAGGAAGTTTGACGCTTTCATCTCCGCATACTCCCCCTTATAAGCAATTATGACAGTAATATTCTACACAGCGGAACATTTTTCCGCAAGTAATTATATCCTTTGCATACTATAAAGTATCCTATTCTGCTCATCTTTATACAGTATCGGTTTCCTGCCGGCTACAGGCTTCGTCAGCTTCTGACTTTTCCCTGCATGGCACAAATTCACTTATCGGAAACAGTTTTTTACAGCATGTCTGTGATAAAGCTATACATCAGTTTCCCGGATATTGTCGAATTGCTGATATTTTGCCGCCAAAAAAGGCATGTGCCTCTGCACATGCCTTTTGTATTACCTGTCAGCTTACAGATGTATCCCTTTGATGCCGCATCTCCGGATACCCTATGATTATCCCTTATCGTCCTCTCAAAATATCTGCCATGCCTTTCAACGGTAAATTCCGGGCAGCGCCACAGGAACATGCCGGCAAGGCTCAAAACTCCTTCTTATTCATGATCCCGATGCTGATCCTGCAGGACAGCAGTAATATAACCACACTGATAACGACGGCGCCCACGGCAACTGCCCCTGTCCCCATCACAGGAAGCTTCTCCAACGCGGCATCCAAATCAATGTTCATTGCTTCGGCAAGCTTCACCCCCAGGACAGTCGCCGCAAAAATCAGCCCGATGGTAATTATCATAACAATTCTGCCTTTCTCCCCGCCGAATTTCATATGAAAGGGAATGAGGACGGAAAGCAGCAGCAATGCAACTGGCAGCATAACCAGTGACATCATGAGGCTGTCCGTCACCGTGCTGGTATTCCTGACCGCCCCTGCCACGGTTACGATCACCGACCCCAGCAGCCATCCGCCACCGCCCAGCAGCAGCCCGAAAGCATATTTTTCCAGCACATAGCCCTTCCTGGTAACCGGCAGGGAAAGCAGAAACGTATAACCGTTATCAAATTCATCATAGCTCATGGTGCTCGTTGTAAAAGAAGCGCCGATCAACGCCAGATATGTGATGATAAACGAAACGTCTTTCATATACGCTCCCATACTCACCGCAATCAACAGGATCATAATTATGGAATTCCTCATATTTTTCATCAGCCTGATATCTTTGATCAACAAACCTTTCATAATGCAGCACCTCGAATCATCATTGTAATCACTTCGTCAATGGTTCCCTTTATAACCGCAAGCTTCGGATAATTCTCCAGATAATACCGCTTCTGGTTGGTCAGGCAGCTGTAACCGAAGCTCTCCTTCCTGCAGCGCAGGATGTATTGCTTATCCAGGGTATCGTACTGCCGTTCATCTACCTTCAGCACGGCGTAATCGCTTAACAGTACATCCGTATCCTCATGGAGGACAATCCTCCCCTCATGTATCATGTACACGTCGTCACAGAGCGTCTCCAGGTCCCCGGATATATGGGAGCTGATCAGGATGGACCTGTCCTCATCCTTTTCCATGAACTCCCGCAGCAGCTCCAGCAGTTCGTCCCTTGCCACCACGTCCAGCCCCGAAGTGGGCTCATCCAATATCAGCAGCCTGGCATTGTGGGAAATGGCCGTTATGACCTTCAGCTTTGCTTTCATGCCTGTGGAGAATTCCTTAATCTTCTTATTGTCAGGCAGGCCGGCTTTGCGGATCTGCTCCAGGAAAAAGGCTTTGTCGAAATCCTCATAGAGACTGCCCAGAACGGGAACCGTATCCGCAACCGTCAGATACCCGCTGAAACCGGAATCCGACAGGACTACGCCCAGTTTCTGCCTGTCCTTCGCGCCAAAATCCCGGATGTCCCTGCCCAGAATACGGATATTGCCGCCGTCCGGACGAACCAGTCCCAGCGCCGCCTTAAAGGTAGTGCTTTTCCCTGCGCCGTTCTGCCCGATAAGCCCGGTGACACAACCCGGCTTCACCTCCATGGTACAGTCCAGTGAAAACGATTTATAGTTTTTTGTTAAATGTTCAATCCTTAACATTTTCAACCCTCCAGAATCAATTCGAACAAGCTCCTGATATCCTCGTCGCTTATCCCGTATCTTCTGCCCTTTTGGACAGCCATCTCCAAATCCGCCTCCAGTTCCTTCTTCTGTTCTTCCAGCAAAAGTTCCTTATTCACCGCCGTCACATAGGTTCCCTTGCCGTGAACAGTGGCCGTAAAGCCTTCTGCTTCCAGGCTGTCATAGGCTTTCTTGACGGTCAGTGCACTGATCTTCAATTCCTTTGACAGAGTGCGGACAGAGGGCAGGCTGTCGTTTTCCTTCAGTTCCCCGCTACGGATCATGGCCTTGACCTGGTCTCCTATCTGCTCATAGATGGGAACCATGGACGAACTGTTTATTATAATGCGCATTAATGCTTCCTCCATTCCGGTTCAGCCTTCATATGTTCTTCTGCGGACTGAACTTTCCTTTCTGATTACTATTTCATATCCGGATGTTAACAGTATATAACAGTTTATAACTGTTGTCAAGTGTTATATACTGTTTATTCCAAAATGCACTGTAATGCTTTGTGGATACCTCAAAAAAAGAGGCTGTCGAGACAGCCCCTTTGTCACTTCCTCATTCAGTTTCCACCCGCCATTTATCCCCGCGCCGGTTCGGAACAAAAGATTTTAGTCAAAAAATTATCCCTGTTGCTTCAGACTGCGCTCCACCATCTCTTCCGCCATCCCCCTGCGCAGTTCACAGAGCCTTCTTATCTGCTCCGTCATATCATCCCGCAAGCCGCCGCTCATCCATTCCATAACCATGCCAAAACACTCGCACTTATAGAACCGGATCAGCAGCTCCCTGTCTGAATCTGCAATCGGCTTATCCGCAAATGCCACATTGACGTACGAGGATACCACATGCCCGCAGACCTTCCAGAGATACTGCTCATAGATATCCCGATTCGCGGAATTATGGATATGCAGGATGGCGCGGCGGTTTTTCCTGGCAAAATCCAGCGCGACGTTGAGAGCCTCCTCGATGGAATCAATGGAAGGATACTCCTTGATAATCCGGTCAGCCTCCTCCGTCACGATCTCTTCCACCAGCGCCGGAATATCCTGGAAATGGTAGTAAAAAGAATTCCGGTTGACCCCGCATTCTTCCACAATATCCTTTACGGTAATCTGGCTCAGGGGCTTTTCATTTAAAAGTTTGATAAACGTGCTCTTTATTGCCATTTTCGTAAAATTAGGCATCGTTCTCATCTCCCCGGTGAAAATGTAAGCAGATGAAACTGCTCTGATTTGTATTAAGTATAGTATAAAAAAGGCGCTTTTTCAATATTTTACGTAATCCCGTATCCCGATAAGCTTTTTGTTATTTTTCCACTTGCGCTGTCAAACCGTCCACTTACGCAATCGGCATAAAGGTTACGAAAAATTCTCCGATACACGGAATAGATATTTTTCTTTCCGGTTACAATGCGGTATATGGCTTTGATTTTCTGCATGCCTCGGAAGAGAAGTACAACACAGGCGGGAAAACAGTATGAATACAATAAAAATCGCAGTATGCGATGATGAACAATACATAAGAAGTTATCTCATCTCGCTGATCCGAAAACAGAATTACGAAACGGAAATCACGGAGTATGCGTCCGCTGTTGCGTACCTGTCAGACACGGCGGAATATGACCTGTTATTTCTGGACATAGAGATGAATAATTCCTGTCCCGAACATACGTCAGTTCCGGACGGGCAGGCGATTTTTTCCACGGAATACACGGCTCTTCACGGCGAACAGGCAGATTACGACACGGGAAACCGAATAAACGGCATGGAGCTGGCCCGGAGAATCAGGGCTTCAGAAGGCGGCTCACAGCCCCTGATCATCTTCGTCACCGGCTACGAAAACTATGTATATGACGCTTTCGATGTGGATGCTTTCCAATATCTGTTAAAACCCGTCGACCCGCAGAAGTTCGCAGAGGTTTTCCGGAGAGCGGCGGAACGAATCACGGCAGGCGGGCAGCAACAGCAAAAGAAGCTGGTCATCCAATATGCCGGAACCAACAGAGTGCTTCCCCTGAGCGATATTTATTATATGGAAAGCCAGGGCCACAAAATCGTGCTGCACCTGAAAGACACCACCCTGGAATACTACGCCAGGCTGGGAGAGCTGGAACAGGCTCTGCAGGGGCAGTTCTGCCGCATCCACAAAGGCTTCCTGGTGAACCTGGCCTATGTGGAAGAATACAACAGGGCTGCGGTAACCCTGGCAAACGGCGATAAGCTGAATCTGTCCAAATATAAATACGACGACTTTGTGAAAGCACATCTGCGCTTTATACGCTCGTCTACCTAATATACCCGTAAACGTATTCATTTGCCGTTTCGTTCCACACCTTTGAGCATATTCATGATATACGCTTTATCCGCAAACAGTTTGAGCTGGTAATATAATGTATTGACGTAAATTTACAAATCGCAGAAGGGAGGCAGACAATTGAACGAAGCAGGCTTTGCTCTGTTTTTTAAGCTGCTCACAGGAGCCGAATGCATTCTGTATGCCATTCTTATGGCAGTCTTTTTCCGTTCATTTATGAGCGGAATGCAGGACAGAAAACGCCTTCGGAAAAATACTTTCCTTATCATCCTCATTTATACCACAGCATATCTGTTCAGTCTGTTTCCCTGGTTCTACGGCTGGATGCATATGATACTGATCACAGGGATACTGATGCTGCTCTCCGGTTTCCTGGGAATGGAGCGGAACTTCATTTTCCTACTGAATGTCCTGTTCTACTGCACCAGGAATCTGAGCATGATGATGATGAGAAGCGTCGATTTCTTTACAAGCGAGTACCTGCTGCGAAATGCCGACACCCCGGAACTCATTTTCCGCTATGCCTCGTTCAACCAACTCCTTATCGATGCCGTCCAGTTCCTCCTCTGCGCCCTGCTGCTCCGCATCCTGGAAAAACAGCTGAAAAAGAGCGGAACCGGCCTGCACATCCGGGAATTATGCTATCTGCTCCTGACACCTGTGACGGCAATCCTGTTTGCCAATATCCTTGTGCGGCTTCTGGTGATTGCCAATGATAACCATATTTTCCGGCTCTATGAGCAGTACCCGGCCTTTCTCGCCATCGTACCGGCAATGGCAGTGTTGTTCTATGCGGGTATTCTGGCTGCCATAGCCGCATGCCAGCGAATTCTGACACTTCAGAATGACAGGGAAAAATACTTCGTGGCAGAGCAGCAGCTCTCCGCAATACAGGAACGCATCCGGGAAGTAGAGCAGTTCCACGACGGCATACGCAGAATGAAACATGAAATGAAAAATCACCTGGCAAATATTAAGGGGCTGGCGGAAAGCGGCCACTATGAAGACATGGAAACCTACATTGCCAGAATGAATGACAGCATGAAGGTATTCGAGCTGTCCATCCACACCGGAAACGCAGTGACGGACGTCATCATAAACGACCGTCAGAAAGCCGCTGCCGCTCTGGGAATCGAATTCCAATGTGCGTTCCTGTTCCCGGCATCAGGCGGGTACAATGCCTATGATATCGGCATCATACTCAATAACCTGCTCCAGAATGCCCTGGAGGCCTGTGCCAAAATACAGAAAGGCCCAAAATATATCTGCCTGTCAGGCATGCAGAAAAAGAAATTTTTCCTCATTGACATCAGAAATCCCTTTGACGGGAAAATCACTTTTGATAAGAATACCGGTCTCCCGGTTTCCACTAAGAAAAAGGACGGAACGGAAGCCTTCGCATCCCTGCACGGCATCGGTTTGTCCAATGTAAGACGGGAAGCCTTAAAATATATGGGAGATGTGGATATTCAAATAGAAAACAGTGAGTTTCATGTAACTGTGCTGTTACAGGAAAGGGGGACGAAATGAATATGATGATTACAGGCTTTGGCTAGAGTCTTTGCACATTTGCGGAATGTGAGCAATCTTTCAGCGCCTTATCTGAACCATTGCAGACATACCCACAGTGCCTGGACTCCACAGGAGAAGGCATGCGTGATTCCAATCGACAGCGGAACCACAAGATACCGAAGCTACAAGATATTGAAGCTGCGGGATACTGAATCCGCAGGATACCGAATCTACGGGATACTGAGTCTGAAGGTTACTGAACCTGGAGGTTACTGAATCTGAAGGTTACTGAATCTGAAATCGGCATGGGTACTGCCCGGGAATACATCTTTTGCGTATTCTCAGAGCATATGCATACATAAGCATGCGCTCAATCCTCATGCCAATACTTTCCCGCTTTAGCGGAACGGAGGTGTAAAATGTACATAAATGAACTTGGCGTCAAAGAAATCAATCAATATTATGCGCAGCACGGCGGCAGAAGAACAGCCGTTATAAAAGGCTTCGCCAATTACATGGAAAATGCAAAGACCGGCAGAATTTCATCTGCCGGCTCCCGAATTGCGGCGCAGACAAACTCTGCGTCTGCGGCAAGCGCGGCAGACGCCGGAAGCACTGCCAAAACCGAAGCAATCGCACGGGCCGCCCGGCAGGCAGCATCCGGAATAACCGCGCGGACCGCCCGGCAGACAGCGTCCGGAACAACCACACATGCCGCATCGAATACCCAATCTGAAACAGAAGGAACCGGCAATTCCACTGCAGGCGCTTCCGACAGCGGAGGCTCCTGTTGTGACAAATGCCAGTTGACCCAGCAACTGATGCTGCGGATGATGACCAATAATCTGTATACGCAGAGCGGGCTGGGTTATTCGGCACTGGGTTCCGGCGCACTGGCGGCTTACCAGAGTCTGTCCAAGTACTTCGGAACCGGCTTATTCTCGTAATGCCGCGCCACTTATACTCATGGACAACACTTTTACTGAACGAGCTGTATCATAATATGCGCTTTTGCAGCATAAGGGCATACTTGTGAGCGCAATCATTTGCCGCTTTCTGTTCTGCATTGCAGCACGCTCACTGGTTATACATTTCATATGGCAAATGTTTTAGCGCGTGACTATAAAGAAATGCGCCTATACGTATAACCGAAAAATTTACAGCTCTTTACAGCGATACCCTGCTGCCGCCGGAAAACCGACAAAGGCGGCAGGGTATTTCAATTATCCGCACTCTCTCTGATGCCTTGCACCTCACCATATCCGCGCTTCAGAAACAATTGCATACATTCTCAGAACACGATAACCGTCGCAGCCATAATTCCCGTTTTCAGATATCCGGATGCCAGACATACCAAAGCCGACCAAAGCCGAAACTCTCATATTACACTTGATACCGGAAAAGAGTTGTGCTATAATGAATCCAGATTCCATAAGCAGGACATTCGAGCCGCGGCAAGAGGCGCGGAACTTAACTTCTGACCTTCTATTATCCAGAAATCCCTGCTTAAAACCAGTGATATGACAACAGCAGGGACAGGGCATGGGACTTCTCCAGGGGGATTTGCCTGTGGCATTTTGCATTCCCTGCGGAAAGGGAAGACATGGGAGAACCGAACAATGCGCTGAAGACATACATGAATCGTCCGAACCGTATCCGCGACCTGATGGAATACTATCTGGGGGAAAAGCTGCCGGAAGATTGGGAATGCAGGGAGAAGGACGGCTTTCTTCCGATGCGGAACACAAAAGGAAAACTGACCTATAGGGAGAGGGACTATCTGGGGGAGGCGAGCGCCTGGGGAATCCGTTTCCTGCTGGGGATTGAAAATCAGCAGACCGTGAATCTCACATACCCGTGGCGGCTTATGGAGATGGACTGTCTCACCTATGGCAGGGAAATTGAAGCCATACAGGAAAAGAACAGGAACAGCAAGGTAAAATATAAGCAGGAAGATGATTTTAAGTATCGATATAAAAAGGAAGATATCCTGGAGCCGGTGGTGAACCTCATGCTGTACTGGGGGAAAAAGAAGTGGAAAGCCCCCGGGACACTACAGGGGATGATGGGGAATCTGGCATCCATGCCGCCCAGACTGCGCCCATTGATAGGAAACTATCACACCGTCATGATTCCCATGCGGGCCATATCAGAGGAAGACCTTGCCAGAATGGATTCCGATTTGAAATATGTACTGGGAATCCTGAAGCGCACTGCGTCCAGGAAACGGTATGAGAGTTATATTTGGGAAAATAGAGAGTATTTCAGCAGGATACCCAAGAGTGCAGTGGACGTAATTGATGTGTTCACCAATATAAAAGACATCAGAAACCGGCTGCACTATGTGCATAATCAGGAGACCGGGGAGGAGGAGACAGACGTGTGCAAAGCTTTGGAGGATATCAAGAAGCATGAGATGAAGAAAGGCGTGAAAAAAGGCGTGAAAAAGGGCGTAAAGCAAGGGGAACGCCTGGGAACCCTCAAGACATTGTGCGCCCTGGTAAATGACGGTCTGCTGAAACTGGATGAGGCCGCCAGGCGGGCGGGCCTGTCAGAGGAGGCATTTGGCAGGGAGATGAAAAAGGCCGGATATTAAAGAACTGCGCAATTTCTTACACCGCAATGCCCTGGGAATACGATGGAGGATGACCGATGAAATACAGAGTATTGGAGACAGCGCGTCTGGTTTTGCGTGACTGGAGGAAGGAGGATGCGCAGGATTTGTACGAATATGCGCGGAATCCGGAGGTGGGGCCTATGGCCGGATGGGCGCCCCATTCCGACCGGCAGCATTCGCTGCAGATACTGCAGCGCTATATGGAGTCCGGCGATGTATGGGCTATTGCATTGCGGGAAAGCGGAAAGGTAATCGGGCAGCTGCGAATGTATCCGGATGAAAACCGGGGGAAATACGTGGCAAAGTATCTTAGCTATGCACTGTCTGCCGATTATTGGGGGCAGGGGCTTATGACGGAAGCGGTGAAAGCTGTGATACAGTACGTTTTTGAGGAGTTGGAGGGGATTGACATGTTATCCGTTTTTCATGCTCCGGACAATGCCCGCACCAGGCGCGTGATTGAAAAGTGCGGATTTACGTATGATATTACACTTGAAAAAGCTCATACCGATTATGACGGGCAGGTGTCTGACAGTGTCTGCTATCATCTGTTGAAAGAGGAGTATTTGGGGAGAAAAGAGGAAGGAAGATAAGCATAAGCTGGTTCTGAGCATCCAGGAGGCAGGCAGATCTCCTGTCAGGACAGAAACTGCTGTGTCCGGGTTGCTTGGGCAGGGCGTGAGGCTATGAGTGATATGGAAGAGAAATTTGCGATTCCAACGCTGAAAATACTGCATTTTCTATTAAACCCCAAAGTTGTCCATGCCACTAATTTGCCGGCTCAGATAACTATAGAAAAGTTTACTCGTCAGAGCTGATTTGGCTCTAATTTTCTTGACGAGGTATCTAAAATGGAATATGATAAAAGAAAAAACGAAAACACAGGGAAAGGAGCGTATTAACACAATGATTCTAAAGCTGAAGAAAAGCGTGCGGAAACAGGCGAAGTGCGTACATAAGGAGACGGAAAAGCTTTTTAAAACACTTAAGAGCAAGGATTCTTCCGCAGCCTTCGACACCAACGATGTGCTGATCAGGATGGACCGGATTACAGATGAGCTGAAGACCCTTCGGGATGTTATCAACCAGGAGAAGGAGCAGGCGTACATGGAACGGATCGGGAATGTCACAGGGCAGAAGCCAAAGGCATCAGCCAAACGGCCATAACCCGTGTTTCCCTTTATCGGGCTCCTCATATTCCGGGCTCCCAATGCAGGCAAAGCGGAAATTCCGCCTTCCGCATCCCGCCTTTGAGGCACACAGCATATTAGAAAAGTCCTGAAAATAACTGCTGCGATTTTCTTTTGATCTTGACAAAGAAGCGGATGCGATTGAGAAAGCAGTAGATCTGGTGCTAAAAGATGGTTACCGCACGATTGATATTATGTCAGAAGGAAAAGAGCAGGTTGGTACTAAGAGGATGGGCGACCTGATCGCAGGGTATATTCAATAGAGCAGTATGATGTAATAATACAAGATCAGGGATATGGGAAGGATATGATCCGCCATGTTCCAAAGCAGGAGGATAATATGAGAAGTGATACAGTTACAAAGGGGAAGCAGCAGGCGCCCCACAGATCTTTATTTAATGCGTTAGGGCTTACACCGGAAGAGATGGACCGTCCTCTGGTGGGAATTGTCAGCTCTTATAATGAGATTGTTCCGGGGCATATGAATCTGGATAAGATTGTAAATGCAGTAAAGCAGGGAGTCGCCATGGCAGGCGGAACTCCGATCGTGTTCCCGGCGATCGCAGTCTGTGACGGAATTGCCATGGGACATATCGGCATGAAGTATTCTCTGGTGACCAGAGATCTGATCGCGGATTCTACGGAGGCAATGGCTCTGGCGCATCAGTTCGACGCGCTTGTCATGGTTCCGAACTGTGATAAGAATGTGCCGGGGCTTCTGATGGCGGCTGCAAGGATCAATGTGCCGACCATATTTGTCAGCGGAGGACCGATGCTCGCGGGACATGTGAAGGGGAAGAAGACCAGTCTTTCCAGTATGTTCGAGGCAGTAGGGGCGAACGCGGCAGGGATGATCACAGACGAGGATCTGTGTGAGTTCGAGAACAAGACCTGTCCGACTTGCGGTTCCTGTTCCGGTATGTATACGGCAAACAGTATGAATTGCCTGACCGAAGTCCTGGGCATGGGGCTTGGGGGAAATGGGACCATTCCAGCAGTCTATTCTGCAAGAATCCGGCTTGCGAAACAGGCGGGCATGAAGGTTATGGAATTATTAGAGAAGGATATCCGTCCAAGGGACATCATGACGGAGAATGCGATACTCAACGCTCTGACGGTAGACATGGCGCTTGGATGTTCTACCAACAGTATGCTGCATCTCCCGGCGATTGCCCATGAAATCGGCATGGATTTTGAGATTGATTTTGCAAACGGCATCAGTGAGAAGACGCCGAACCTCTGCCACCTTGCCCCGGCAGGCCCGACCTATATGGAAGACCTTGATGAGGCGGGCGGCGTCTATGCGGTGATGGCGGAGTTGAATAAGAAGGGGCTCCTTCATACGGACTGTATGACTGTAACAGGTAAGACGGTAGGGGAAAATATAGCGCATGCAGTTAATAGAAATCCGGAGGTAATTCGTCCTATTGACAATCCTTATACCCCCACCGGCGGTCTTGCGGTGCTTAAGGGCAATCTCGCACCAGACGGAAGTGTGGTGAAGCGCTCTGCCGTGGTGGAGGAAATGCTTGTCCATGAAGGCCCTGCAAGGGTGTTCGACTGTGAGGAGGACGC
>OFFJ01001597.1_pt1 | contig 16210 bp, 16 predicted proteins | sample 1521261 | NCBI WGS metagenome assembly OFFJ01 (sample SAMEA3504122, study PRJEB24116) | mouse gut metagenome | biome: mouse gut; feature: mouse-associated habitat; material: faeces | place: Denmark | collected 2011 | reverse complement strand
GCTGCTGGTGGTTGCCACGCTGGTTGGCCTGCTGGCCGTCCCAGCCAGCGCAGCCGACACGCTGAACAACAGCGGCAGTGTGAAGATTACCCAGGACGGATTCGGCAATTACCTGAGCAAGAAATCCGGCGGCACCATCGGCGGCGGCTACTGGCAGTACACCAGCAACGACGGCCTGACGGGGGCCGCGTATTGCGTGAATTTCGGCCTCACCGGGGTGTCCCCCAGTAAATCCCTCACCATCCAGCCCTACAATCGCAGCCCCCAGACCATGGGGGCCTTCGCCAACGGCTACCCCGCCCGGACGCTGGAGCAGTTCAAGCAGCTCCACCAGGACGATGTGCGGGGTATCGCCAACCTCACCGAGACCGAGTATAAGTATGCCACCCAGGTGGCGGTGTGGGCCACCTGCGGGCAGATCTCCGTCCCCGGAACTACCTTCACGGCGGGGCGCACCGCCGTGGTGGAGCCCACCGCAGACGCCCAGCAGATCCGCATCTTCGACAGCGTCAAGGGCATCCTGCGGCACGCCGCCCAGTGGACCAAGCACCTCTACACGGGGCTGTACCTCCGGGCCGAGGCGGACCGGGATATTCGGGGCGTGGAGATTATTAACGAGCGCGGCCTTGAGGGAGCCGCACTCAGTGGCAAGGAGGGCATCAAAAAAGAATCCATTAGCGGAAAGGAATATTACACCCGGGTGATGTACGTGGCCTCCGCCACCTCCACCTGGATCGACGGCTACAAGACCAAGGTATACTCCACCGACGCCCCCCAGGGCACCATCTTTGTGGCCGAGAACAATTCCCCCCTGGAGACTGAGACGCAGGGCGGCACCACCTACTACAAGGTAGACACCAGCAAGCAGCACATGGTGGGCTTCAACGCCAACGGCAGCGAGTACCGAGGGGCCTTCAAGGTCTGCATCCCCGTGGATTCAGTCACTGATGTGGGGGCCTTCCACATCAAGGCCACGGGCGGCGTGGCCCAGTACAACCTGTTCCTGGCCAACACCCCCTCCTCCACGGAGCAGTCCTATATCATCTCCGATCCGGGCTATACCACAGTCGGTGCTTCAACTGACTTCAAGTGGAAGAACACACTTACGCTCCCGGACAAAGCCAGCCTCCAGATCGTGAAAACCGGCCCAGGCGGCGGCCCGCTGGAGGGCGCGGAGTTCGAGCTCAAGGGGAACAAGGGCACCACCCTCACCGGCGTCAGTGATCGCAATGGCCAGGTGATCTGGACCGACCTCCCCGCCGATGAGCAGTTCACCCTGACCGAAACCAAGGCACCGGACGGGTGCCAGGTCATTGCCCCCCAGAACGTCACCCTCACCGGGGGCCAGACCACCTACCTCACCGTGCCCAACGACACGGTCCGGGCCTTCACCATCAAAAAGGTGGACGCCACGGATGGTTATGGCCTGCAAAATGCTGTGTTCAAATTGTACGAGGGCACTGCTGCCGAAAACACTAAGTATCTGGGCGATTTCCAGACCAACGAGAACGGCGTGGTCACGATCCAAAAGCTGGAGAGCGGGAAATATTACACCATTGTGGAATCCCAGCCACCCTACGGATATTTTCTGGATGCCGAACACAACACCCAGACCGTTCTCATCAAGCCGGAGGCGGTGGACGGGAATTTGACCGTTGTGTTTCGCAATATGCCGAAACCCAAGCTGTTGCTTGAAAAGGTGGACGCCGAAAGCGGCATCCGCCTGCCGGGAGCGGTGTTCCGGGTCTCACGCCGCGGCTCCTCTGAATATGTGGATGTGACCACCGGCTCGGATGGTACTGTCCTCTTGGAGAATCTGGAGGAGGATTGGTACGAGGTGTCTGAGCTTCGCAGCCCCACAGGGTACGCTGCCAGCGATGCCCATTATGATGTGGAACTGATTCCCGGCAAGACCACTACGCTGACGGTGGAAAACCACAGACGGCCCGGCCTGTTTCTGGAGAAGATCGACGCAGAAACAGGGGAACGCCTGGCAGGAGCCGTTTTCCTGTGATAGACTTCCATGGCTCTCTGTCTTTCACGGATCTCCTCTTCCCGTGCTTTTTCCTCATAATAACCAGATGTTTTCACCGGACGCCCCTGGGCATGGAAATAGTAGGCGACGCCGTCCTGCGTCTTTGTCATCCAGTAATAGTTTGCGCTCCATAAAGCGGGCATGATCCGCCCTCTGTCTCCCCGGTTCAGGGTTTCTTCCAACTTAAGCCTGTTGCTGTTCCACCACTTTTCCCACTCCACCGGTTCTATTTCCCCCGCCGCAACGCGCAGAAATATCTGTTTCATCTCGTCCTGAAATCCCATCTTTATTCTCCTGCCTTCCCTTTTCTTTCTGCTATTGCATATTGAAAGCCTGCGCTCATGCCACATGTCCCATTAGAATGTATCTTATAATCTCTGTCAAATTCATCCTCTGGCAATAAATCCAGTTCTTCCTGTGGCGAGATATCTTTCACGAGCTTTACTTCCCCTGTTTCCCGATTCCTGCTGAGTATGTACAGGGTTCCTTCATATTGGTCCATGAAATCTTCCGACACATGCATTACCGTTGCGTAATTGCTGTCAGGGCTTTTTTCTGTCACTTCATACACATCCGATACAAGTTTGTATGTCTGGCTTTTGCTGTTTCCACGGTCAACATTCCATTCCTCTGCGCCTTCACTGATGCACAGGATATCTTCTATTTCAAAAGGAAGCCTTGATATAACCATGATCCCCTCATTTTGCATGGAATGAAATCCCCAGGATTCTTCTGACAGTTCCTCCTCCTTTGTTCCCCTGTCCTTAAGGCAGGCCCGCCTCCACTCCCTGAAATATGGGAAGCCTGCAATATCCGGATATTCCACAGAACGGTCTACCCATTCCGCCTCCGGTGAAGCATATACCCGCAGGTTCCACGCAACATAGCCCTCTTCACAGACCGGCCAGTCCCCAGCCTCGAATGAAAGTGAGGTAAGAGGCTGCTTCATGGACAGCCAGGAATTATGGAATTCCACCCGGCTCATCATCGCAAGCAATTCTTCTGCCGCCTGGCCCTGGAAATAAAAATCCGCCATATTCCCATGGTCAAATCCTCTCTCCCGCCATTCTGCGGGTGTAGCCGCACGATATCCCGGGGCATTTTCCAGTTGGAATTCGATATCTGTTTTATAAGGCTGCGGCAAATGATACAACTCTGCAAAATACTCCTGAAGGACAGTCTCTATTTCTTTCCTCTGGTAATTATCCCAAAGGATTGTCTCATCATCCACATCGATTCCTGCGCAGAACTTCCTGCCTTCATATTCCATGAATACCACCACATTGGAATTGACATAAGGCGCAAAAAAATCATGATACCCCTGAACCCAATATCCCTGTGGCGAAGCGTCTATCCCGTATTTTTCCGTGATATAAGCCGCTGCCCTGTCCTTTGCTGTCTGTTCCGCCGCCTTATAGATACGGTCAATTTCCCGTCGTGTCTCCATCCGTTCCCGGCTGCATCCGGTAAGCAGGAACATTGACAAAATCCCTGTTACTGCCATTCCTGTGATTCTGCCGAATGCTTTCCCTCCGCTGTCTGATCCCCTTTTTCCCTTCATACTCTGCTCAATTCCCGTTTTCTTTTATATCGCTTCTCCAAGTCCTTCCATAACTTCCATAAGCTTCTTATATCCTGCCTCACTGGCAGCTCCATAAAGCACTTCCAGATCGCCGCAGTCCATCACTACAGCCATATTGTCAGAGGCATTGCTGTAAAAACTCATATCCATTCCCAGCCATCCAGAAAGCCCAAAGGGTTGTTTTTCAAGGCCTGACCGGACGGTCTCCAGTTCTTCCTCCGTAAGCCAGTACATTAGCTCCTCTCCATGAAAAGGAAAAGCGAATACCGCTTCATAGGCAAGGACAGCCCTCAGAAATCCGCTGAGCGTTCCGGCACACAAAGTCCATCTTTGGTCATTGATTTGATCCGCAACCACATAAACCGGGGGATCAGCTTTTGTCAGGTCTTTTCTTCGGATTCCCGCCCGGCAGCATCCCTGATTTTCAATCAGGATCACCAGGTAATCGCCGTCCTTTAACCAGTCCCATTGATCGAAATCTTCCGGCCTGATCCACTTATCCTGTACCCTGTGAATCGCCTCCGTGCGCACCGCCCTGCTCCAGAACTCTTCCAGCACGGGGGGAAGAGGGTTAAAATACTTTTTCACAACAGCCAGCTCTTCTTCTGTGTATCCCTGCAGTTCTTCCACCCCATACAACTGCCGAATCATTTCCATATAATCTCTCTGATTCTGTCCCTGAGCGCTCGCATCCTGCGGTTCTGCTTCCGGTTCTTCCGTAAACAGGTAAGGAACTCCCTGCCACATAAGCTCAGGCATTTCCTCCAGCCTGTTAAAATAAAGGCAGATGATCTGGTCGTCCCCCCAATATCCGGATTCCGGCCTTCTGGTGCAGGCTGTGATATGATAATAACCGTCCGGCAAAGACAGCACCTGGTCCTGTGGGAAACCCGGATTCCAGTCACTCAGCCAGAACAGGTCTCCAAACTGCAGGGAACCGCCCCTTACCTCCACCGCCAGCCGGATCATCACCGGAAACTCTTTCTCCGCATTGGAATCCGGATAGCCGGACCGGAGCCATAGGATAAAATCGCCTCCCGTACCCGTACAGAAAGCCGTGATATCCCCTTTCCGGATATGCTCCCCCACCTGTTTCGGATTCGTGAATTCTTCCGTCAAAAAGTCGCTCCCCGGAACAACATATCTCATAACCTCCGGGGAAAACAGGACAATCCCCATACCGTCAATACTCAAATGTGCCGTATCCCCCAGATGCAGCGGCTCCTCGGATGCCGGATTGCCTTCAGAAAGAGTTTCCTCCCCGCGGGGCTGCTCTGTCGCCTTTGGTTCTTCTGTTTTTTCTTCTTTTATCTCCAGGAGACAGGACAGCTGTTCCAGCACCTCCGTATGTTTCAGCTGGCTGTAAGGAGGCAGGAGGACTTTCTTCAGCGCCGGAAGCTCTGCCAGCAGGCGGCAGTCTGAAAAGCTGGTATCCTGCAAATCCAGGGTAGTTAAACTTTTGCATCCGGCCAGAAAAGAATAGTCGTCGATTGCCACATCATGGAGGAACAGCTGCTTTAGCTTTATCATTTCCCCAATCAGAGAAAAATCATTTTCCTTTATTGTCAGCCAGGAAGGGAGGCGGATATCCTCTATTTTTTTAACCGCCGCAAAATTTCTCCTTGTGCTGTCCAGGCATTTGATCTTAGCCAGATCGCTGAATGTCTGCAGGTCATGCCCTGTGTTTCTCTGAATCCAGATTGCAAGCCTTGGATCAATTCCATACTGTTTCATCATTTTAAAAGCTCCTCCTGAAAAAAATTGTATCACCAGCCCTCCCGCACCTCATCCATGACATTCCAAATTTCCGAAAGCGTCACAGGCGCCGCATTCTCATCCGCCTGCCCGTATTCTCCTTGCAGGATACACTCTTCGTAAAGCCTCTGCATGGCCATAAAGATATCCTCCCGTTCCTCTGTCTCGATGAACTCCTCATAGCGGTCATTAAGCTTATTAAAATACCCGGTGTACCTGCGGACAATCTCTTCGATTTCTTTTCTGTCCGCCGCCCTGCCCATCGCCTCTCCCAGCAGCTTTTTGGTATCTTTGTAGCATTTTCTGGCGCTCCGGTATGCTGCTTCCGGAATGAACTCGTTTCCATCCCAATGGCGGAACGGGTTCTCCAGGTTATCCCTAAGCCATCCTTCATCCCGTAAATGGGTGACACTTAACCTGTCCAGCTTCCCTTTCCAGTGTTTTTTCAGGTACAGGCCCGCTCCTTTGGGAACGCTGTCAAAATCCAGCTCCCGCAGTTCCTGCAGCCCCTCCAATGTTTCCATATCCCTCTCATCATATCCAAACAGATCCTTGCAGTAAAGATTCCGAAGCCCGGACAGCTTTCCTGCCTCCTGCATATGGGTTACGGTGCCGGGAGCTCCGCTTATGTTTAAATATTCCGCCTCTGGAAACTGTTCGGCCGCCTGCCTCATATCCAGCTCTTTTATGTCGGTCAGGCAAAGCCTCTGGACCCGGTTTTTTTGAAGTCCGTATCTCTGAAGCAGCGCCTTTTTCAAGGATATTTCCAGAGTCAGTTTCCCACTGCAAAGGCTGTCGTCAATTTTAAGCTCCGGCCGGATCTTCCCATACAGCTTCAGAGAGTGGATATCTTTTGGAAGTACCAGTTTCCTGATCCCACTCATATCCAGCTCCAGATTGTCCAGGCAGGTCTTCCCAAGGTCAAGTACCTCCACACCTGCCTTTTGCAGGCGCAGTGTCCGAAGCAACGGTACTGTGGAGAGCAGCTTCTGAAGCTTACCGGAATACCCCTGCAATTCGGCATAGGTGATACAGGGAAACTCTTCTAACGTATCTTTTTCTGTCAGGCATTGGTAAAGGTCATCCCGCAGTCCTCCGGTATTCTTTCGGAACATCCTGCCATGTACGGACACAAAATCGCCGTTGTTTATATATTTTTTGTATGCCGACCTGGCGGTTTCGTCAAAAGACTTCCAACGCTCTTCATAATAGTAATCTTCCCCTGTGGGCCACTTCCAGGAGTAGGAATCCCACGTCGGACTGCTTTTGAGCCCGCACTGGCCTATGTACCGGTAATCCCTGGGAACAGGAGTATTTTCAATCCCTGTTTTTATCATCTGATGGTGATACCGGAAGGATTCCCGGTGATACGGCTGTAACCGCTCCAAGCTATCTTTTTCGGGCAGGTCATCCTCCAGATAATCAAGCAGCACATAGCAAATGCTTTTGCCATCCACGGCAAGGATCTGGCAGGCGCCGTATTTCCCCAGCATTTCCACATAAAAAGCATATACATCTCCCGACTTTGCAGTTCTTTGTTTTAATTTGACCAAGCACTGATCCTTTTTCATGGCTTCATTCCTCCCCAATGCCATAGATGGTCTTATCAATGTCTAATAGATGCGTTTCGACATTCGTCTTTTCTATAAACGAATCTTCTTGCTGATTATCTTTTCCATAAAATTCTCAAAAGAATCGGCAACAATTTGGCATTCCTCAAATTCCGGTTCACTGCCATAAACAATACTGCCTTCTTTTATGGAGATTGCATAATAAGCATAACCGCCTTCTAAGGATAAAAAGACAGGTAAATGTCCGTCCCAGAACTTTCTGATCTCATCCTTCCATGCCGCATCATTTTCTGCAGCCTTCAAGCTGAGCAGTTCCCATTCATTCCATTGCCATGCCTTGTCTCCCTGCATATCATAATCTTCCGAACATAAAAACCAGGCCCTCTCATCACCTCGTATCATACTTTTTACAATCGAAACAAATTCCACCCAGCTTTCCGGGTAGCCGGTATATCGGCTTTTCATTGGTTCAGGCAGACAGAATCTCTGTTTTTCATTCCTCTCTACAGTCCAGCCCTGTTCTTTCATACAGCTTATAAATTTATCAATCATTTTGCGTTTTCCTCCAGAAATAAAAGCGCATCCTCATGAGTAACAGCCAGAACCCATTCCATCTCTCTGTTAAAAATACATACATCCACCTGGTCCCATGGTTCAAGTTTCAAAATATAAGTGACAACTTCTTCCATCCTTGCAGCATATAAGGTCTTGTCTCTCTCATCATAAAAAAATATCATGTCTTCTGGCGGAATGGGAATATCCCTGATCTCTTCCATAGAAATGCATTTGGGCTTCCTCGCAAAAGAATTCCACATCAGACCATACTTCCGCAATTTTTCCTTATCCACATAATGCTCTGCAAAATCTTTTAAAATACAGTTCGCATCTGTCTGCGGCATCTTCTTCGCAAACTTGAGTTCTCCCATATTCAGCCTCCCTGTCATCTATCTCCGGAAACTTGCAAGAAAATTTTCATACTCCTGCTCCAACTGCTTCCCATAAGGATCATTCATGGCCTTTGCCGCCGCAATCCCCTTTATATATAAATTTCCGTACCAGCTCGACTGCGGCACCTTCTGCAGTTCCGCCTTTGCCCAGTTCCATAGGCCGGCTGCTGCCTTACTATGATTTGCTGTGACCTCAAAACAGGCTTCCAGGATATCCTTGAACAGCCGGAGCGTCCGGATCTGCCCGTAATCCGTGGTTTTGATCACTTTTTCACATAAACAGAGTGCCTTTCCATAATCGCACATATGTATGTAGTGCCGGAGCAGATTTTTATACCCGGAAATGATATCTCTTGTACTGCTTTTTTCTGCTGACAGGATTTCCTCCAGCTGTTCCTGATAAAGCTTTTCATTTTCCGCATCTCTTTTCAGAAATGTGTTAAAGTCGATCAGCACTTTGCGGTTGGAATCGGACCATTCTGTGATAGTCTTTTTCCACTCATCCACCAGGCTTCCCATCACATCCCTGTACTCCATTTCCCAGCACAAATAGATACAGTCCAGCAGGCTGTTTTCCCCAAAGTCATCCTCCATCTGTCCGTCTGGGTCATAGCCGCAGGCGCAGTCAAAATTTGCGTTCTTTGCCCGCTCCAATAAACTGGCGTACTTTCCATCCACATTGTATTTTCTGAGCAGGTGCGTCAATATCTCAAGCGTACTCCCTATCCCCTGAAATGAATTCTGCTCCCTGTCCTTCAATTCCTCCCCAAAGAGGAAAGCAACCGCCTCCTCATCCTCAATATGGCAGTACAGAAGATAATACGCCAGCCGGAGACGGTCAATATAATTCTCGTCATCCGTACCCCATTCTCCATTATGAAATTCCTTATAGCGGACTGTGCCGTCATTTCCTGCTTTCAGAGCCTGATAAACGGCCCGCTGTTCTTCTATTTTAGATTTTAACTGTTCTTTCCCCATAGTCAGTTCCTTCCATCCACTCCTTTTGAGCCAGTTCTGCCAGCATACGCCGGGCGTCTTCCACCACATACAAAGTCCCACCCTCCTGGATCGCATACTCCAGATGTGTTCTGGCATTCTTTAACTCATTGCAGGCAATATCCACATCCGCAAGGCATACGGCAGAAACCACTTTTTGAAGCTTGGCTGTATATCCAGCGCTCCGGGCTTCCTCCATGCGGCGGAATGTCTCATACTCTCCCCGCCACAGCGCCAGGCTGGCATCCATAGCCTTCAGCATCTTCTGCCCTGTTTTCTGTACGGATGCTTTTGTGGATGAGGAGATAAGAGCATCCGCTTCCTGCCTCACCTGCATCGCCCTTTCCAGATCTTTCATCTTTTTATAACAGCTAAAACGGGTGTTCAAAAGGACAAGTTGATAATTAGCGCTTACTTTGTCCTTACATAGAGACTCTGCCAAAGCCAGCGCATCGATAAACTGTCCGGACCACATAAGCCCGGATGCCTCATTGACATGGATAGCCCGGATACTCCACTTTCTTTTATATACCTTTTCCAGCAATCGCATTACCTGAACATAGGTTACCGGATCGCAGTCCTGGCTCAAAATCAGATTCAAGAGCATAAAATCACGGGAGATCCAAATGCTGATTGGAAAAGTAATCACAAAAAGAATCAACAGTTTGAGCAGAACATCTGCAATGCCGTCATCGCCCCACCAGATTCCCCTGATGCCCACAATAACATACAGCAGAAAGATCAGGATGAGAAGCCCCTGCTTGGCCCGAAGTCTCTTTTTGTATTGACGAACAATCTCTTCCGGAGTTTTATTTTGATATTGCATAGCAGCTTTCATGTTTGCTTTCATCCTCTTTTCTTTCACGTTATGTTGGTACATTCCGATTAACAGTTACTAAACCTCCACAAATTGAATGTTACTTTATATAGTTTTTATAAATGCCTGTTCAATAAATTCTTTTACCGCATATATGTCTGCAAATTTCTCATACTTAGGAAATCCCTCTAAATTCTGCTTTGAATAAGTCAGATGAACCCTCATCTTTATCCCTCTTCCCACTACTGTTTTTGCTTCCTTCTCCATACTACTATATTGACACCTGAAAGATCAATAATCATGTCAGAATATAGTCCGTAAAAAGATATAAGGCGGGAAACCTTTTACCAAAAAACAAACGGCGCAGCCCCAAAACAAGACTGCACCGCGCTTTTATAAATTCTTTCTTACGGAACCGCCCCATCCGGCAGTCCCCTTCTATATCAACCCTTCTCTAAAACTTTACCCTCTTACGCTTCCTCAATCATCTTAATGATCGCCGGCTTCTGCTGAAGCCCTGACATCCTCTTTAACTCCGCGCCGTCCCGCATAAGAATCAGCGTCGGATAACCGGACACTTCATATTCCTCCACCAGCTTCTTATTTTCGTCAAAATCCACCTTCATGATATTGACTTTTTCCCCGCATACCTTTTCCACATCCGCCAGCACGAAGGAAAGCATCTTGCAGGGACCGCAGGTGCTGGAAAAAAAATCTGCCAGCACAAGTCCCTCGTTTACCGATTGACGAAATTCATCTTCTGTTACTTCTCTCAACATAGCCCTTCTCCCATATTATAATTTTGTCTGTCTTATATTGCGAACTTACTTCATCCCCTGCACATAACGTGCCACACTCTGTGCCGCGATGGCGCCGTCGGCGCAGGCGGTGATCACCTGCCTCAGGTTTTTTGTCACACAGTCCCCGGCTCCGAATATCCCCGGGATCTCCGTTGCCATCTGCGCATCCACTTTTACATAGCCCATCTCATTTAATATACCGAGATCCTTAAAACATTCCGTGGTAGGCGTCAGACCGATATACTCAAACACCTGGTCACAGGCCACGCGATTTTCTTCCCCCGTCTCTGTAGATTTAAAGTGAATGCCCCCCAGCTTTTTCTCCCCGTAAAAATCCAGCACATCCTGATAAGGATAAATCTTCACGTTCTCCATGCCCCGCAGCTTATCGCATGCAATCGGATCTGCCGTCAGATCAAACATTGTCACAATCGTCAGCGACTTTACGATCTCCGCCAGATAGATGGATTCCTCCACAGCGGAATTACCGCCGCCAACCACCACCACATCTTTTCCGCGGCATGCCGCCCCGTCACAGATCGCGCACCAGCTTATTCCGTTTCCGGCATACTGCTTCTCGTTCTCTACCCCCAGCATCCTGGGCCTTGTCCCGGTACACAGAATTACCGCATAAGCCGTATATACCGCATCATCCTCCTCACAGAACACGGTTTTCAGCCCGTCCTCCACCTTTACTTCCCTTACGGTCTTATAATCGAAAGCCACCTGCAGCTCCTGCGTGTGCTGAAACATCTGAATTGCCAGTTCCGCGCCGTTGATGGTTCCCATCCCCGTATAATTCTGTATTTCGTTGGTATTGATAATCTGGCCGCCGGGCGCAAGCTTATCCAACATCAGCACCGAAAGATTTGCCCTTGCCGCATAGATGGACGCTGTCATCCCCGCCGGACCGCCGCCTATAATAATCAAATCATAATCTGCCATTTTAACCTTCTCCAGCCTGTTCACATTAACAGGTAATCTTAATACCCGTCTCATACTTTTTATCATCCACGATCACACGCACATCATAGGTCCCCGACAACCCCGCCTTGTTTACATTCAGCGTAATATTTCTCGGATCTTTCTCAATAAATGTGCCGCAGCACAGCGCCGTAAACTTGTTCTTGGAGGTGGAGATAAAATATCCGTGCTCCTCGCCTTCCTTCTCCAGCATCAGCATAACAAGCTGGCCGCCCTCAAAAATTGCCTTAAATACAAACCGGTCTTCTTCCTCCGTAAGATTAGCTTCGTACCGGTAGGGAAGCAGTTCCCCGCAGGGTTCCATCGGGATCAGCGTATCAAACTCCGGCGTCACTCCCATCCGCCCAAGGCTCTTCGCCTCCCCTAACGGCATATTTTCCTGATCATGGTAAAGATGCATCTTCTTCCCGCGGTAGAAATTCCCCCGGATCTTCATCTCCATGATCACTTTTCCATGGAATACCTCCACGGTAATGCTTTCCGCCCGGACATTAGGATCTCCCTGCAAAAGCGCCGCCGGCTTCTCGGAAGCATGTTCACCATAGTACTGAATACCGCCCGAATGGACAAGGTAATGTCCCTCGCCATACCATTCCACATTGCCGATGTAGGAAGAGAAAAATTCTTCTCCCCGCTCCTTCCCATACTGCCAGAGCTGTTCTATCGTCATAGCCTCCCGGTCGATCCTGTACAACACGCCTCTCGAGAAACTGTCTTTATTCAGCAAAAATTTCTCGCGGATTTTGGAACGGTAGTGCCCGTTGTCAAAGCACATGATACCGCCGTTCGGCGTCACAAGACAGCCATGCTGCTCATAGGGCCAGTCAAAATCACCCCCGCCCTTTATCGCAAAGAAATATTTCTGCTTATCCTCCGGCCAGGTCTCCGGATCACCTAAAATCCAGTTCAGCTTTCCGGTATCGCAATCGATATTGATTATGGCGTCCACATGGCGCCCGGAAAGCGTGATGGAATTTGTATGGCTGTCATACCAGAGCGCGTTGTTATGGAACCAGTCTCTCGGCGTATATCCGCCGGACGCTCCCTCCCCGGGAACAAGGCAGTCCTTCAGATCCCAGGACTTCTTTATCTCCCCGGTCTCCCGGTCGATCAGCACAATCATATCCTCCACGACTTCATACCCCGGATCTTCCGTAAGCACCAGCAGATCCCCGTTCTCCATCTCCCACTCATCATGGTGATAACCGCCGGGAATGGAGTATTCTCTGACGATCTTGCCCATCATGGTCATCTCGTAAAGTCCTGACATGTAGTATGGCATCTGCATCACGCGTTCGGTTCCGATCAGGAAGTTCCCGTTCCGCAGACGTTTCATCTCAAAAATGACCGGCACGGTCAAATGCCACCGTACATCTCCTCTGTAGTCAAAAGCCGTAGCCAGCGCGTTCAGAGAAGGCGTCACAAAGATAAGTTCCTTTCCCGAATACTCCGGTTCCGTGTGCATGGAGAGCAGCGCCGGCACCGCCGTATCAAGGGATTCTGTCCGAATCGTAATACATTGCGCCCTTCCTCCGTAAAGCCGCAGTTCCACCTGATTGGCGCAGCCGCCGTAAAGCCCCAATATCGGAAGGATATGCTCCTTTGCCGCCGGAAAAGTATGTACAATGTTTCCTCTTTCTTCTTTACCGTATATTGTAACCGTCACCGCCGTTTCCGCCTCCGTGCGGAAAGCCACAACGGCTGACAGTGGATTGATCAGGTAAGGATTCAGTCTGATATAAGGCTGCTCCAACGTATAGCTGTCCGCCGCAAACTCTTCCAACATGGAGCGCTCCGCCTCCGCCTGCCTCTTCCGCAGACTGTCACAGAAACTGTAAGAAATCCTTTCTTCCATATATTTTCTCCTCTCCTGACGGCTTTCTCAGCCGTCCCTCATAGCCAGAAGCTTCTCCGCTATCCGGCTGTCTGTGATCAGGCAATGGACCAGTTTCCCCCTGAGCGCCGCACGGATAGCCGGTGTTTTATCTATGCCTCCCGCCACCGCGATCACATGGGGAATCTTTTTCAGATCTTCAAAAGAAATACCGATGATCTTATCATTGATCGGATCGGACAGTTTTTTCCCGTCCTTATCCAGAAAATAGCCGCAAAGATACCCTACGGCGCCTTTCCTGATCAGCTCCTTTTTCTTGTTTTCCGTCAGATAACCCGCCCAGGTGCTTCTTGGCCGCTCCAGAGACACATCCGCGATCCCGGTCAGCACATAATCCGCAGAGCGTATCCTGTCTATCGCCTTCCGGATGATCGGCTCCCTTAAGAGCTCTCTCCGTACAACATCGCTGTTGACATGCATGGGCGCATACAGACGGACGCTCGTCCCCTGAAAAGCCTGAGCCATCTGCTCTGTCAGCGTTGTCACATCGATATCCACATTGTAATCATCCATACAGTTTCCCACCAGCTGAAGGACCTGGATATTCCTCGGGGAGGAAGGATTCAACTGCCGCACCGCCTGATGCATCGTCCTCCCCCAGGAGACGCCGATACTGTCCCCGTCCTTTAATATCTCATCCAGATAGCTCGCCGCCATTTCCCCGATCCGCTTAATGGAAATATCCGTATTCTGATTGTCATACAGGTCCGTGACCACCAGGGCTTCCTTCAGATCAAATCTGCGCTTCAGTTCCGTCTCCAGCGCGATCGATCGCTTCAGCGGATAATTGATCTGAAACTCTACAATGTGTTCCTCCCGCGCAATCCTGAGAGCCCGGGACACCTTGGCCTTGGAAAAAAAGAGCATGTCGGCAATGTCCATCTGAGACATCCCTTCCACATAGTACATTCTTGCCACTTCCGCGATCACCGCAAGCTCATCATCGTCCATCTGCCTCATTGTTTTTTCTCCTGATCCTGTTTTTACGCGATACCGCTCTCTTTCAGTTTCGTCTCCAGTTCCTTCTTATTCATCAGATTTTTCAGGCCGATCACAATCGTACCTTCCTTAACCTTTAAATGGTTCACAAAGTTCTCTCCCACAACGATCAGATCGTATTCATGAGCCGTAGATTTGGCCTCATCCATGCTCGTGTGATGGATCGTATGCTCAACACCCAGATTTTTCAAAACAGTGGAACAATTCTTTTTCAGAAGCTGGGAACTTCCCATTCCGCATCCGCACGCAACCAGTACTTTCATCATAATCCCTATCCTTTCTTTTTGTCCTCTCAATAAGTTACTCATCCATACCAAGTGTGAAATACTCTTCTTTATTTTTACGATACTGTAACTGAGGAATGATCAGCATACCGATAATGCAGATCACAGCGCCCGGTACCGACAGATATTTGATCATGGCTCCCATTGCCGGCCACAAAGTCGCCCAGTCCAGATTTCCCACATAACCGCCGAACGGTCCCATCTGGAACAGCAGAATCGCCACTGCGCTTCCCAGAACCTGAAGCAGGCCGGAACCCATACAGCAGGCCACCAGAGCCTTAAATCCCCCCTTCATATTCGCATAGAGCCCTATCGTGGCATTGTCATAAAACAGCGGTACGAAACCCGGAATAATCATCAGCGGAGACTTGAAGATCAACAGTCCCGCGATAGCGATCACCTGTCCCACCGCGCCGAAGAGGAATCCCAGCGTAACCGCATTGGAATCTCCGAAAGAATACGTTGCCGCGCAGTCCACCGCCGGAAGAGAACCCTTTAACACGGAACCTGAAATACCTTCAAAGGATTCCACCATCTCCCCTACAAACATCCTGATACCTGTCTTTAACACTACCAGTGACACCGCAAAGGAAGTACATCTCTGGAATATGTATACCGGGAACGTAAGCTTCCCGAAATTGCCCTCATCCACTTCATGCATCATCTCAGGTCCCAGAATGATCATGATCACACCGAAGAACAGCAGCATGATCAATGTTGTGGACACCACATAGTCGTCCAGAACCTTTAAAGCGCCGCCAAGCTGCAGCTTCTTGTCTTCCGCTCTGTCTTCCTTATTATTTTTCCCTTTGAACAGGCCGCCGAAGCGATAGGCAAACCATACACCCAGCATCTGCTGATGTCCCACCGCAAAGCCTGCGCCTTCCGTCAGTTCCTGTGTCGCTTCCACCGTCAGATTCGAGAATACGGACCAGTATGTCCCGCAGAGAATACCGATCAGCGCGATACCTCCCATATTCCGCAATTCCGGAATCAGGAAAAAGATGATCCAGGTAGCCACCGTGGACTGCTTTACCATAATATGTCCTGTTGTAAACAGTGTACGCACCTTGGTATATTTGCGGAAAAATACCAGCAGGATATTCCAGAGGAATGCGATCAGAAGTGTGATCATCGCGAAAGAGGTCGTAACACCTATGCTCTCCAGCGCGCTGTTCGCCGCAGTCAGTCCGAAGTTCGGATCGATGACCACCGCTTCCACAGACCATTTCTGCTGAATGCCTTTCAGCAGCGGATCTACCGTATTTTTCAGAGAGGATGCACCAAGCTGCAGAATCTGATATCCTACCACGGCTTTGATAAACCCGGCTGCAACCTCATACCATTTTCTCTTCAGCAAAATATATCCCACCACAACGATCAATCCGATAAAGATTGCCGGCTGCGACAGGATATTATTGAATATGACATTCCATATGTTTGTTATAATATTCATATCTTCCCTACTTTCTTTTGTAAAAAGTCACCTTGCTCCCTTGCTTTCCCGGCTCATTTTTTTATATCGGAATAAGCCATACCGCGCGCG
>OFFJ01001595.1_pt1 | contig 16218 bp, 10 predicted proteins | sample 1521261 | NCBI WGS metagenome assembly OFFJ01 (sample SAMEA3504122, study PRJEB24116) | mouse gut metagenome | biome: mouse gut; feature: mouse-associated habitat; material: faeces | place: Denmark | collected 2011 | reverse complement strand
ACCAGTGTTGCTTTTCCCCGCGTAGGCGGGGGTGATCCTACATTGCGGACGTTGATCGTTTTGTTGATGAACTTTTCCCCGCGTAGGCGGGGGTGATCCTCAGATACCAGGGAGAGGACGGCAGAGACATATCTTTTCCCCGCGTAGGCGGGGGTGATCCTCCGGGCGGCAGGAGAATTTATCACAGCGTTTGCTTTTCCCCGCGTAGGCGGGGGTGATCCTAAGCTCACCTGCATCCCGAATGGCACGGTTCGCTTTTCCCCGCGTAGGCGGGGGTGATCCTCTGACAAGGTCAGGATCATGCATCATATGGAACTTTTCCCCGCGTAGGCGGGGGTGATCCCAAGAGGAAAGGAGATTCTGTATGGTGCTTTCCCTTTTCCCCGCGTAGGCGGGGGTGATCCTGAGCCTACCATAGAAAGTGTTTTTGCTGAATGCTTTTCCCCGCGTAGGCGGGGGTGATCCTATCACCCATATTAAGGAATGATTTATGCAAAACTTTTCCCCGCGTAGGCGGGGGTGATCCTATGATCATTCACTTATACTCGCCTCCGCATTACTTTTCCCCGCGTAGGCGGGGGTGATCCTGAGGTAAAACAAAATGGCACTTATTTTAGCAGCTTTTCCCCGCGTAGGCGGGGGTGATCCCTGCCTTGTCCCTCGCCATCGCATTGCGTTACTCTTTTCCCCGCGTAGGCGGGGGTGATCCCCGATTAAAATCAGCGCGCGTTGTTATTTGTGACTTTTCCCCGCGTAGGCGGGGGTGATCCTAGAAAGGAAACCGGCTTATGAGATTGGGAAAACTTTTCCCCGCGTAGGCGGGGGTGATCCTTGCTGTGCTTTTACGGTTGGATTGATGAACTTCTTTTCCCCGCGTAGGCGGGGGTGATCCTAACAATACGCTGGCACTTCAGTATGAAACTTGTATATATATTCCAAATACAGCTGCTCAAATTGCATGAAAAATCAAGAAGCACATAAATTTTTGCAGAATTTTCAGAAACATGCAGTAGGAATGCTTTACCAAAAAGGAAATAATGTTTTAAATATGACATACATGCGTCATATTTCCCGCAGTATAATAGGACATGCATTTTCTTGATAGCGCCTTGAAAATCCTGTAACCAACGGAGAAGGCATGGTCATTCCAGAGAGGAAATACCATCCAACAAGCGTAAATTCCGGTACATACGTTTAGACACTTAACAACGATTTCATGCGAAAAATGGCATAATTTTGGTTCCGGATTGTCCGGGTCAGGGAGGTATATAAATATGTACAATGATACAATTAACTGGTTACTGAATAGCGGCAATCCGGCAGTACAGTACAGGACAAAGACAGAACTGCTGGGCCTGGAGGATGACCCGGAAGAGGCTTTCCTGTGGATCCGGCAGAAGTTGCCGGACGATTGGTACAGGACAAAGGGATTATGGTATGTGTATTACGTCAACGCCTTGGCGGAATGCGGCCTGGATGGCTCCGGGATGCCTTCCGAGTGGTTTGAAGCGGCGATGGACAGGATTCGGGGTGGTTTTGGCTCGGAATGCGGATCCTTTGACTTTACATGTGAGTCCTTCCTGCTGTTACAGGCCCTGGTTTCTCTTGGGTTCGGTGAGAAGCCGGATATACGGAGGGTATTTGCCATGCTGCCGGATAACCGCCTGCCCGATGGGGGATTTCTTTGTAAAATGCGCAGAAACAGGTGAATTATGTTCCGAAGAGCTGTTACAAAGCGGATTATTATGCCCTACGGCTGTGTGCCTGCTGTCGGAAAAAGGGATTTGCCCTTGGGATAGAGCAGGAGCTGATGAACTATTTTCTGGGCAGGAATCTGCTGTTCCGGCTGGCAGCACATGGAAGCTGCGAAAGATGAATTGGGAAGGGTGATTCTGGCTGGCACCATGACGAAATCCTATCTGCCAAAGGAAAAGGCCGGTAAACCCAGCGCATGGGCTACGTTCTATACTGTTCCTGACCTTATTGCACTCTATCACCGGATTATTTTCCAGCTTTCTACGAATTCTCTCCTGTTCTCTGCTCATATAAACTCCTCTGCGAAAAACTTTTTTCTTTTATTTTACATCTTTCTGACAAAGAACGCTACTCTCAACAGAATTAGTGTGAATTATTTTTCCTTTCAAAGTTGGAGAAAATTTATATATTTTTAAATAGGTTAGACCTCCATAGCAGAATCCAGCCGAATACTTAACTAAATGACAATGAGCTGTGAACAATAACGCGGAAATCTGCGGAAGGAAGAGTTTGGCGGGCAATGCTTGCAATCCGGCAGAATTTTGTATATACTGATCTTACAGAAAGAGTATTGCAACTGTGACGGCTGGATCTGAAAGAGCGGCCGGAAATACAACTTTTCAGCTGCCTGTTGATAAATGGGGGAGGTGGAGCCCATGACGGACGGAATGGAAAAGACAGCGATTCAATGGCATCCGGGCTTTTGCAGTGCGGCGGAGATCGAGTTGATCTCAAACAGGGGTGAGTTGGAATTTCAACGGGAATACAACCTGGGCAAGGAGTCGTTGAGGATGGAGCTGGGAAGTATACATCAAGGCTGTGAATGGAGGGTCTTATGGCAGGGCTGAAAATGATGGGTTCCTGAGTCCCGCCCTGCCTGTGCTTATAATCCGGAATCATGGTAAATGGAAATTGGAGGGAAATGACATGCTGCATTATTTTGAAGAAGAAAACGGAAGCCTGGTTTTCCGCGAGAACGGGGAGACTGTGATGGTAACGCCCTGGGGAGAGGACAGCCTTCGGGTGAGGGCGGTGTTCCTGGGGGACATTGCGGAGGGGAGTGCCGCGCTCCTGGAGCCGGAGAATAAGGAGGAGGCTGTCCGCATTGAGACAGGAGAGGACAGAGCTTCAATCGCCAACGGGCGTATCCGGGCGGAACTGAAGGTGGATGGATGGGGAAAATCCCTGCAGATATCTTTTTACAATCATAAAGGGGAACTGTTGCTGCAGGAAATCCCCAACGGCGGCGCGTTGCAGAAGAAAGCAAGGCATTTCAGGCCGCTGCCCGGCGGCGGATACCGGCTGAAGGCTTCCTTCGTCTCCAATCCGGAAGAAAAAATCTACGGCATGGGACAGTATCAGCAGGAAGTCATGGATTTAAAGGGATGCAATCTGGAGCTTGCCCACAGGAATTCCCAGGCAAGCATCCCCTTCTATGTATCCAGCCTGGGCTACGGCTTCTTCTGGCACAATGCGGCCATAGGGGAAGTGCATTTCGGCAGCAATACCACGGAGTGGACTGCGGAGGAAACCATGCAGCTGGACTACTGGGTTACAGCCGGAGAGACGCCGGCTCGGATTGTGGAGTCTTATACAAATGTGACAGGCAGAGTGCCCATGATGCCGGAATACGGACTGGGTTTCTGGCAGTGTAAGCTTCGCTATTACAATCAGGAGCAGGTGGTGCAGATTGCCAGGGAATATAAAAAGAGAGAAATTCCCCTGGATGTGCTGGTAATCGACTATTATCACTGGCCCAGATGCGGGGACTGGCGCTTTGATGAGGAGTATTTCCCGAATCCGGAGGTCATGGTAAAAGAAGTGCAGGATATGGGCATCCGGCTGATGGTGTCCATATGGCCCCAGGTGGACTGGCGCAGTGAAAATTTTGAGGAGATGAAGCAGCAGGGGCTGTTGGTAAAGAGCAATTCCGGCATCGATGTGCAGATGATCTTCCACGGAAACAATGTGTTCCTGGACGCAACCAATCCCAGGACAAGGGATTATGTATGGGACAAGTGCAGGAAGAATTACTGGGATTACGGTATCAGCGCTTTCTGGCTGGATGAGGCGGAGCCGGAGTTCGGCACCTATGACCATGGAGATTACAGGTTCCACGCAGGCCCCGCGCTGCAGGTGGGAAACGTATACCCAAGAGAGTATGCAAGGCTTTTCTATGAAGGACAGAAAGCGGCAGGGCAGGAGACAATAGTGAATCTGATCCGTTGTGCCTGGGCGGGAAGCCAGCGCTACGGCGCGCTGGTCTGGTCCGGAGATATTATGTCCAACTATGCGGATTTCCGGAAACAGATATGTGCGGGAATTCATATGGGATTGTGCGGTATACCGTGGTGGACTACGGATATCGGCGGGTTCCATGGGGGAAACATTCATGATGAGGGCTTTAAAGAACTGCTGGTCAGATGGTTTCAGTTCGGAACCTTCTGCCCGGTTATGCGTCTCCACGGATGCCGCCAGCCCGGGGAAACCATCATCAATCAGGCAGGCGAAGTGCGTGAATGGACGGGAGCGGAGAATGAAATCTGGAGTTACGGGGAAGAGAACTATGAGATCATGGCGAAATTTATCCGTATCCGGGAACTGATGCGGGATTACATCCGGGGGTTGATGGAGGAAGCGCATGAGACGGGAAGCCCTGTGATGCGTGCCATGTTCTATGAGTTTCCGGAGGATGAAAACTGCTGGAACATTCAGGATGCCTATATGTTCGGGCCGGATATCCTGGTGGCGCCTGTCTGTCATGAAAAAGCGGAAGCGCGCAGAGTCTATCTGCCGTCAGGGACGTTTTTCATCCATGCGGGCATGGGGAAGCGTTATGAGGGCGGAAAGTGGTATGAGGTGGAAGCTGCCATTGATACGCTGCCTGTTTTCCTGCGGGAGGGCAGGCAGGAGTATCTGGTGGGGCGGATTTAGGCCTTGTGATTTGCCGAACAAAATGTGTAACGAGTGAACTTTTGCCGCGGCACTGAGTTTTTTGCGAGGCAGGCATAAAGAACTGCCGCATCCATGGTATAGGAAGCCATGGCGCGGCAGTTCTTTATTTGTGTTGATTTACTTTACTTTTACATCCTGTTACCGGACATTTCCTGTGTCTTCAAATCACTTTACTCAGCATCCGCAGGAGTATCGGTATTGTCGTCTGCATTTTCTTCTTCCGGAGTCACCGTCAATTCAGGTGCAATCACGTCAGCAGGCTGAATTTCAGGCATTTCCGGAGAAGGTGTCTCGTTAGAACTATCGGCATCAGTCCCGGTATTGCCGGTCTCAACAGCTGTATGGCTTGGCCAGAGGCGTGCCGCTTCCCTCCTTGCTGCCCACTTCGTCTATGGTGGTGATTTCGCGGAAAAGCCGTTTAATGGAACCGTTTTGTCCCTGGTCCCGTCCGCTTTTGTTTACAGTAAACCACTCTACGGTTTTTTCGTAGCTCTCGGCATCATCCATGAACAGATAGGCCGACATGGCGCCGATGGTGGTATACAGATGCTGGTTCATAAAACGGTCGGGGCTGTACTGGAAGACCTCCACTTCAGGACTCAGGAAATTTGTGATGAATTTTTCCGTATCTTCCTCGGTCCATGCCAGTTCCTCCTCGGTGTAGCCGTCCGTCACCTCATAAGTAGAGCAGCGGAGGATTTCCGCAGCGATACAGATGCGGTTGGTGGGGATGCCGGTATGGATACAGGCATCGTTAAAATATTCCAGTGACTCCGGGTCGATATCTTCATATGCCCGAATGTTGATTAGTTCCGGATTTTTGGATATTTCGTATACAATGATGGAACCATCCCCCGTGTCGCCGACAGAAGCGCATAATTACATGTATTTTCAGTTTAAAGGCATGGAATACGAAAAACTATGGTAAAAAACTGGAATTATGGTAATTTTTGAAGAGAAAACAGAGAGGATAAAGTATTCGGGAGCCTCTGGATCAATATGACAAAATTGGAAAAAAACGCCCGTAATTTTGTATGTCTATATATGACATTACCTTGGCGAGATGCTGTATTGAAGTGGAAAATCTGTCATGCTAATATTAATTTACAGACAATATGCCAAATTGGCAGTCTTGGCTGCAGGGTTTGGCATATTACATTTGACAGGCATAGCAAACAGTACAAAAGGAAAGGAAAAGGCTTATGAGAAAAAGGAAGGTTCTCCGAAAAATGGTTGTGGTTGCCGTTGTTTTATCCATGATAACGGGTACGGGCAGCGGAATGCCGATGGTGTATGCGTCACAGAACGTTTCGGACAGCGGGACGGAACAGGATGTGGGCGGAGAAGCGAACGGTGATGTGACAGAAAACTACATTCCGGAAGAAAACTTGCCGGGAAGCGACATACCGGAAAATGATGCAATAAAAGACAATGAGCCGGAAGGTGATGTGTCAGGAAACGACATACCGGAAGATGATGTGACGGAAAGCGACATCGAGGAAAACACAGAGCAGGATATGGCTGTACATGAGGGAACGAACAATGTGATCACAGGGGCGTTTGAAGAGGATTTTGAGACAGACAGCTGGAAAGAGACGGTCTATGCCTACGGAAACGTATATACCTGCAAGTTGGACAGCAATTATTCCAATATTGTGGCAACGGCAGTGGACAAGAGCGTTCCCGGAGAAATAATCTGGGCGTTGCGGCCGGAGAAATTGCAGACCATGGAGGAACTGCAGGTTTCTTACGGGGCGCGTTCCATTATGGGGACAAAGCTTTATTTTCAGATATCCTATGACGGAGAAGCGTGGACAACCGTACATGATAATGGTGAAAGCGGAGAATAGCAGGAGGAAAAGAGCTTTTCCGTGGCGTTGGAGGATGCTGATACGGTAATGTTGAAGCTGGTATTGGATTCCAACGGCAATGATTTCGATACCTGGGCAAGCGTGGATTGCGTGTCGGCAAATATTTTGGGAGAGTTGAAGGGAAATGTGATTACGGATTCCTTTGCGGAGGATTTCCAGGAGGATGGCTGGAAGGAAACGGCTTTTGACTACAGCAATGTATATACCTGTAAGTTGGATAGCAATTATTCCAATATTGTGGCTACTGCACAGGATAAATCCGTTCCAGGAGAAATAGTGTGGGCGTTGCGTGCGGAGGATGATAAGCCAATCAGCAGCCTGAAAGTATCTTTTGGAGGACGTTCCATTATGGGAACCCGGCTGTATTTTCAGATATCATGCGACAGCGGAGAATTATGGACGGATGTGTATACCAATGATGACAGCGGCGTATGGCAGACAGTGCAGGAGTTTGATGTCAGGGTAGAGGATGCTGATATGGTAATGCTGAAATTGGTATTGGATTCCACCAACGGCGATTTTGACACATGGGCAAGCATAGATCAGGTGTCAGCCAGCGTGTCCGTCAGGGAGGAGGGAAATGACAACCCCATAGATCAGATGGATTCCAGAGTGATCGAATGGAAAATGAGTGAAAAGCTGCCGGAGCTTACCGTAAGCGGAGAGGTACATGCAGACAGCATTGTCTCCAGGGCAGGTAATGTGGAAGAGAGCAGAGAGGTGTTGGTGTTGGAGCCGGGAAGCGATGTTGCGTTTCGGATTCCGGAGGAGTTGGGAAATCAAACTGCCCTCGCGTTGGAACTGCAGGAGGTTCACAAGAGGACAGACAATCCGATTTCCTATGATATAGAACTGAACGGATACAGGATATATGAGAGAAAGACAAACCCGTCTTCCGATGGCGCCAATCATTATTATGTCAGAATGAACAAAGCGGACCTGTTGGATGAAAATACTGTCAGGATTGTCAATACCGGGGGAGAGGCAGTGCGTTTTGGCTGTTTTTGGATGTATGAAAATCTGGAGGCACTGCTGAATGAGGAGAATGCCTACAGGAAGATGGATGTTATTCTTTTTCAGCCGGGGCTGACATATACAGATGCGGAGAAGGATCTGGCGACTTTGCAGAAAATCGAGGAGGAGTATTCGGGATACGGTATGTACCAGACAGGTGTGGCGTTTGACATTTACTATATGAATCTTGAGAAGAAAGATTTATACGCCAGGGTGGACTGGATCATGGAGTTGGTCAGCCGTACGGATTTGTCCCTGTATCTGGATCTGAATTCCTGGTGGTCAGGTACGCCGGGCGGGATGGACGGACAGGGCGGCTTCTGGAAGGATATTACCAACCAGCAGATCATATATGATCCGGACGATGTAAACGGACGCGGCCAATGGCAGCTTACCACACCGAATATGTGGAGCAACACTCCCTGGCTGTCGCTGAATAATCAGTGGTACAACACTGTCCGCAATCAGAAGCTGGAAGAACTGTCTTCCTATATCGCGGCGAAAAAGGCGGATCTTAGCCTGCAGGGAAGACCGGTGGATGTGCATATCTTTATGGAAAATGAGCCAATCTACTGGGCATACAGTCATTATAATTCCGCCACCGTAAGCGGCAGGGCTGACTTATCGTACAGAGTGCTCGAGGAAGCCAGGCGGCAGGGCTTTGATCTGGATCCTACGGACGGCATGAGTGAGGAAGAACAGAAGTGGATGCTGGATAATCTGACGGACTATATCCAGAAGGAAGGGGACGCCGTTCAGAAGGGAATTGCTTCAGAAGCAGTCCTGATAGATCATGGAACAGTAATTCTGCCGGAGACTTATTTATCGGAAGATTCCTTCAGCCATATTATGATGACATATGACAATCTGCCGGAGTTTATGACAGAGACCACCTATGCGTTCTGGGAGGCCCATGTGGTTGACTGCCTCCGTCTGGGGTTGGAACTTTGTACGAACAAAGAGATGGAAAGTACCGATATGGCGTATATTGTAGCAAGAGGAAGATATGCGGATATCAATGCGGAACGTTCGGCCATGGGAAACTTCAATTTCCTGACATCACTGTATCAGTGGGGTTCGGACTGCGGCATTATCTTCAACTATTACAACGGAGACCAGGCATTGGTGGCTGCGGCTGACAGAGACCTGGAGGAGTACGCCGGGCTGAAGGAGGAGAGGTCGAAAAATCTCTGGATCACCTACCGCGCAGATGCAAAACGGCTGCTTGATGAAATGGAAGGAACGGCGGGAGCGGTGTACAGGCAGGCGGCAGAGGCATATCAGAACGGCAGATATGTGACAGCTTATGAACTCCTGATGAAAGCGAAGACAACGGAACAGCTGCCGGCCAGATTCAGTGTCGCCGGGAACGGAAAGCTGGGAGATTATCCTGTTACGATTGCCGTGGATTCGGATGAAATCGTGCATGTCACCCTTATGGAAGCAGGAGAAGACAGTATCCGTCTGAAGCTGCAGGCTGACAGGGACATTCCTGTTACGGTATCCTGGGAAGGCGTATCTTCCTATGGAGTGGAAGTTTTGGGCAATGGAGAATACAGGCTGAACAAAGGCGCTCAAAGTACGGTTGAACTCACTGCCCGGGGATTTACGAATAAAGATTATCCGTCCTCTTTTGAGGCAATGTATCAGGGACAGGGCGGCGGTAAGCTGAGAATCCAGTCTCAGGACGGTGAGATCGGAGAATATGTTACATATGTGGCTTTGACGTTGGCAGACGGATGTGTGATCACCAGGGAGAAGGACGGAGAGCCTGAAAGTGCAGAGCAGGTAAATCTGTCGGATTTGAAAACCGGAGATGCGTTGAAGATTACCACCAACGATAATGACGAGGTGACTTCCGTCAGGGCTGTCTACGGGGAAGTGATGGGACGGGTGGTTTCCGTGGAATATCCTGTAGTGGACGGAACCGTGGGATTATCCAATCCTTATATTACCATTCAGAAGCCGGATAAGACACAGCTTCGTCTGGAGATCTGTAATCTGACAGGATTTGACTATCCGACGATGACCGGTACGAATATGAATACTTCCAATCTGACGGATTATGGCCTGAAGGAGGGAGATAAGATCAGTGTGGCTTATTCTCCGTATGTGTGGAAAGATTCGGCAATAAAGGCATTGCGGTTATATAAGACAACCTATAATAAAAATGTGCTGAACGAGAATTTTGAAAAAGAAGACTGGACAGAGAATGCCCTGTCATACAATAATGTCCATACATGCAGGCTGGATGAAAATCATGCGGATGTTGTGGCGACTGCACTGGATAAGTCACAGATTGGCGAGATCATATGGGAAATCTCCCAGGATGATAGCCAGCCGATTTCGGAGATCAGTCTGGAATACGCAGGGAGGTCTATTTTGGGCTCTTATCTGCAGCTGTATATGTCCGACGATGAGGGAGAAACATGGAAATTGATTGCGGATAACGGAGAAAACGGCAGTTTTTCCACAGGGAACCATGTGCTTCTGACAGATATTGAGGCCGGAAGCGTGCAGATAAAGGCTGTGGTGGATTCCACGGAATGCAATGATCCTGACACCTGGTCTGCTCTGAATTTTATCCGGGTGGAAATTCCCACCTCCGACCTTTTGAAGGCGCAGACAGTGGATGCGCTCATCATGGAAATCGGGGAAGTGACCCTTGACAGTAAGGATGCACTGGATGCTGCGAAAGCGGCGTATGACGCGCTTACTGACGAGCAGAAGGTAATGGCGGAAAATGATGATATTTTGCAGGATGCGCTAGAAAAGTATCAGATGCTTTTGGATGCCGGAGCGGTCCGCGTACATAACAACCTGGAAACATCCGAACGTTTCTTTCCGCACATCTGTACAACGCATACTGTCGCAGATAAAATCGCCGCCATCCGGGCGGCAAAGGCTGCCGGTATGCAGATATGCAGCGGCGGCATCATCGGTCTTTCCGAGACCATGGAAGATCGGATCGATCTGGCGCTGACCCTGCGGGAACTTTCGGTTTCTTCCGTGCCGGTCAACGTATTAAATCCGATTCCCGGCACGCCGTTAGAATGCCAGCCGCCGCTTCCTTACCCGGAAATCCGCCGTACGATCGCTATATTGCGGTTTCTGCTTCCCAAAGCCGCAATTCGGCTTGCAGGAGGCCGGGGGCTGCTGCCGGACAAAGGAAAAGCATGCTTCTTATCCGGTGCAAATGCCGCCATCTCCGGGGATATGCTTACCACTTCCGGTATCTCCATCGAAAACGATATGGAACTTCTGGCAGAGTGCGGCTTTGTACCTGGAGTATTGGAATGCGAAACACCTGACGCCAAATGATCGGCAAAATCGATCCCTGCCATCCAATTTTCACGGAAACAAACCGGCGGCATAGGTTCCTGGCAAAATATAAATAATTATAAACAATTCCATACAACAAAAAACGGGCGGTCTGACACACGCCCGTTTTTTCGTCTATTCTCTCCGCAATGCATCGATCGGATCCAGATTCGCAGCTTTATAAGACGGCAGCATTCCGAATACGATTCCGATCAACATCGAAAACAAAACGGAAACCATTGCCGCCGGTATACTGATCGAAACCGGCATTTCGCTTAATCTGGAAATAGCCTCAGCGAGCACAATTCCGGTCACAACTCCAAGAACGCCTCCCAGACTGGTCAATACGGCCGCCTCTGTCAGAAACTGTCCCAAAATATTGGATTTTCTTGCCCCGATTGCTTTCTTCAAACCGATTTCCTGCGTACGTTCCGTAACGGAAACCAGCATAATGTTCATCACGCCGATCCCTCCGACAATCAGAGAAATCCCTGCAATCCAGATCAACATGTTATTCGTGGACTTACTCAGATCCTGAATTTCTTTCGCCTGTTTCAGCAAATCCTCCGCCTGGTATTTTAACGTCTCATCGCTCGTACTCAGACGGGCATTTAATATATTTGCTCCTGCCTTTCCCGCAACCGCCATATAGTCGGTCGAATCCACTTTGATAACAAGATTCTGCGGTTCGTCAAACCGGTAGATAATGGGCCACGTAGCATCCGGAACATACACTTTTCCGGAAGAAATCTGAGAATACGTGTAATAATCTTCCATACTGTTGATTACCGGTTCAAATTTTTTGGACTTGGCAACGATTCCGATTACAATATAAGGTTCTTTTTTAATCTCGATGGTCTTTCCCAGAGGGTCTTCCCCCTGAAACAGAGTGTCGGCAGAATCCTGGTCCAGCAGTGCCACCTTACGGAACTCCGAAAAATCTCTTTCCGTAAATCCTCTGCCGCGCTGAATCACATAGTTGCAGGTATCAAAATAATTCTGATCGGTTCCGATCACATACCCTCCGGCCAACGAAGTATTCAGATAATATACTCCGTCATAATCCTGGCTGGACAGATATAACGACGCGTTTTCTACGTGGTCGATTTGCTTGACCTGCTTTAGTACATCCTCGTCAATAACCGGAACTCCGGCAGGGATTCCCTCACCCGACATTTCATACGCCCAGTCCCCCTGAGACAATGCAATTTTAACCGTATTGTCACCCGCCCCGATCAAGTTTTCCTTAATCTGCTCATTGGTTCCCTTGATCGTGGAAACAATGGCGATAATCGCTGCAATACCGATAATAATTCCCAGCATCGTCAGAAATGACCGCATCTTATGAGACCAGATGCCCTTGAACGATAACCGTATATTTTCTAACATATATAATCCTCTCTGCGCCTACTGTTTCGCTTCTATTGCTTTGGCTCCTTCTTTTGCCGACTTTCCGTACGGAAATGCAATACGGTCTGTTTCCGATAATCCGGATTTGACTTCGATCGAAGAACCGTACACCACTTTTCCCGTCTGGACATACTGCTTCACCAAACGGTTATCTTCCCCGGCTTTGAGCACATAAGATTTTCCGTCTTCCTCTCTTACATACGCTTTTTCAATATACAGAGAATTCTGCTCCTGCTGCGTGCTGACGGGAGTAATGGAAACATCCAGATAATCGCCGCTTGTAAGTCCTTCTGCTTCCTCTATATATGCCAGAAACGGATAATAAGAAGCGTTCGGATTTCCCTCTCCATACATTCTGCCATCCATCGGATATTCCGAAATCTCCGTAATGACAGCCGGATAGTCCTGCCCGGTATTCCAGTTATTCGCAGAAATTTCCTGACCGACTTTGATTTGATCAAGCATCAATTCATTGATATAACACTTCACATACATACCTTTGGCGCCGGAAATTTCTATAAAAGCAGAACCGTCCGCAGGAGGATTTTCGGGGTCTCCTACCGTTCTGACCACACCGTTGATGCTTGCCGTTACCGTCGCCCCTCCTCTGTCCTTCCTAAGCCCTTTCAGCTCCAGCCTCATCTTCTTTTGTTCAATCTCAAGCTTCTTCAATTCGCCTTCTTTTTCCGAAATTTCTTTTTTTAACTCTTCCGCAGTATACGTGTTTTCTTCCGGCGCTTCACTCTCGCTTTCGGAAGACGGTGCCGTAGTCCCCGGATTTTTCGTTTCAGATTCCGGTTCTTCTTCGATGACAACCTCGTCTTCCATTTGTTCCTGCGTCGCAACCAGCCATTTAGAGTTTTCACTGACCGATGCAAATTCTGCTCCGTTTACCGTCCAGCAACTGACCAGCGTACCTTCCTCTCTGCTGTTGCCGCTCCAGATTTCAAATGCCGCGACTTCTTCTTCCTTCACCAGGCGGTTTAAGTACGAGCCCGTTACATAGCTTTCCTGGGTACACAAAAACCGGTACGGCATATCCACGGTTCCTTTTCCTTCGTAAGGTTTTGCCGTTTTATCGATATAATTATAGGCGTCGCCGTCTTTTTTCTCAACCTGAATCACAACCACGGTTGAACTTTTTTTGTTTGTTGTCGTCTTTGCCGGCGTTTTTGCCGCCTGATTCTTTGTCGTGCCGGAAGCAGATCCCGTTGTACCGGAGCTTCCCGTCGCCGTATTGGATACGGGCTTGATTTTTTTTAACTTTTCAATCTCGCGTTTTGCCAGTGTAATATTGTTTTTTACTCCCTGCAGTTCGAGTTTTTTCATTTCGATCTGAAGCTTGGCCTCTGAAGTATCGTATACCAGAAGAGGATCTCCGATTTTTACTGCTGTCCCTTCCTCTACTTTTACCTCAGACACCGTTTTATCCTCTAAATATACCGCCTGCGTATAATCGTCCATGACGTTTCCTGAAGTTGTCATGGAATCCGACATCCAGCCCATATTGATGTTGGAAACGGGAATTACCTCAGCCTGCATATTTTCTTCCTGATACGCCTGATACGCATAGACTCCCCCGGCGGCGGCCCCGACGAGCACAAGGAGAACGATACACAGAATGATATATTTTTTCGCTTTTTTCATCCGCGGGCCTCCTCTCCTGCTTCTTCCGAAATCTCCCCGTCAATGATATGATAAATCCGCCCGGCATGATCCGCAATATTTTTATCATGCGTAATCATAACGATCGTGACTCCTTCGTCATTTAATTTTTGAAACAGCTGCATGATCTGCGCGCCTGATTTTGAATCCAGTGCGCCGGTCGGCTCATCCGCAAGCAACAGCTTCGGACTGTTCACCATAGCCCTTGCAATGGCAACACGCTGCTTCTGCCCGCCGGAAAGCTGCGTCGGCATAAATGATGCCCTATCTTCCAGCCCCACTCTCGCCAAAGCAGAAAGTCCCCGTTCCTTTCTTTCTTTCTTTTTAATCCCGGCATAGCTTAACGGAAGCGATACATTTTCCAGTGCAGACTCTCTCGGAAGAAGATGAAAACTCTGGAAAACAAAGCCGATACTGTTTAAACGCAGGTGGGAAAGCTCCTTATCTTTTAAGGCGGCAACGTCTGTCCCCGCCAGATAAAATTCTCCTTTTGTCTGACGGTCCAGACAACCGATAATATTCATCAGCGTTGTTTTTCCGGAACCGGACGGTCCCATAATAGCGACATATTCGCCCTCTCTTACCTGAAGCGAAACATCTTTTAAGACCGGAACCGTCAGTTTATCCGAATGATAATCTTTATAAATATGTTTCAATTCCAGTATCATAGAATTCCCTCCGCTTTCAGAAAACCCTTAAGATCCAGTTTCTCTTCGGGCTCAGGTGCCACGCCGTCCGATGCTTCGTCATCTCCCCCGACTGAATCCCCGTTCGAATCATCTCCTGCATTGTCTTCTCCGATACTTCCGTCGTCCGATTCCAAATCGCCGTCCATGCCGTCATTTGCATCCATCCCGTCTTCCATTCCATCGCCCATTTCTCCGCTGTAATCGCCGTCCATGTTAAAATCAGCGTCATCGCCGTATTCTCCTTCCTCCCACATGGATTCCGTGCCCTGGTTATATAAACCGGAAGAATAATCCACTTCGTCCATATTTGTCACGGTTTTCACGCCTTCATACAATCCTTCCATCGGAAACGCGATCAGATCATCCTCGCTTAGACCGGACAAAATCTCATATTTATCTAGTTCCATATCATATTCGCCCAGTTCAACGGCTCTCTTTTCCAGTCTCCCCGTTCCGTCGTCCGCCCAAACATAGGCAGACTGCGCCGCTCCATCCGGCATCAGCTCCGTACCCGTTTCAAAATCGTCTACCCATTCCGTACCGTATTCCAAATCATCGGACCATTCCGTGTCATATTCATAATCATACGACTGCTCCGTCCCATAATCCATCATGCCCATATCCAACATCTCGGTAGAGCCGTTTAAGTTTTCCGAAAATCCGCCCTCCGCCTGATCAAATGCGATATATCCGCTGTAAAGCCAGATGCCTTCTTTTTCCTCGGTCTGCCCCTGATCAAGTTCGATCAGCACATGCTGTCCCAGCATCAGCCCGTCCGTCTCATCCAGCGTAACAAAAAAGGAGTAATCACTGGAAGACATACCCATGGAATCATCGGACCCCATCATCATATTATCGTCTTCTGAAGATTTATCCGTTTCCTCCGTATTCAGGCTTTCTACTACACCGCTCCAGGTAATGCTCTCATCCACTCTGGAACGAACGATCACCTCTGCGTCCGGCGAAATGGTTCCGATATTCTGCTCGTTCGCAATCCCTTTGATGCGGTATTCACCGGAAGAGAGAATTGTAATAAATGCAGAAGATTCTTCGTCCGTATTTGTTCCGTCGTTAATGGATTTAATCATGCCGGATGTATTGCTTGTCACCTGCGAATTGTCAACTTTTTTCTGTATTTTTTCCATTTCCAGCTTCTTGCTGGATTTTTCGAATTCCGCCTGTTTGATCTGCGTTTCTAACGTCTGAATCTGTGTGGTATATTCAAATTTATCCCCTTCGGCGGCGGCTTTTCTTTCTTTATCTAATTCCGTAATCTGGCTTCTGTAGTTGCTGATCTCGATATCCTGGTTCTGCAGCTCCAGCTTTGCCTGCTCTAACTCCAATGTCAAATCTTCCGTATCATAACGAAATAACGGCGTCCCCTCTTCTACGGTATCCCCTACTTCCACTAAAACTTCGGCAATCGTCCGTTCCGAGTCCGCCTTTACTTCCACCGTCTCCTGCGGCTGCATACGCAGCCCGTTCTTGTAGGTGCCGTTCATGGAATTCATATCTGTCAAAAACACTTTGTCCCCCTG
>OFFJ01001592.1_pt1 | contig 16248 bp, 10 predicted proteins | sample 1521261 | NCBI WGS metagenome assembly OFFJ01 (sample SAMEA3504122, study PRJEB24116) | mouse gut metagenome | biome: mouse gut; feature: mouse-associated habitat; material: faeces | place: Denmark | collected 2011 | reverse complement strand
CCGGCATCCTGCCCTGTGAAGCCCGGACTTTCCTCACCTGCGGTCTTTCGACACCTGCAGCCGCGATTATCCACCCTGCCTGTTTTCCTCCGTTATCCTACCATATCTTTCAGCGGAAAGCAACGGTTTTCTCTTTTATCACAGTGAAAAATGTTCTCAGAATTTTCTCTGCCTGAAAAGAAAGCCCGCATATTTTCACACATTAAAGCAGCTTCCTCCGATAAACTCCCGCAGAATCGAATTCTTGGGAATATCCTCACTGCTGATCCCCAGGAAATAATCCAGGAACTTCAAAAGACGTTTGGCCTCCAGGTATTCCGGCTCCTCCCGCCCGATTCCGAAAAGCAAAGGCTCCGCATACTGCTTCAATACCGCCAGCTCATAGATCAGCGCGGAGTTGAACATCGCGTCCGCCTTCTCCTGAAAAGGAAAAATATACTGCTCCTCCCCCCTTCGCACGGAATTCCACATCTGGATGGTCCTCTGGGCGCTGGCGCCTCTGGTGCGGGCGTCCCGTACAATCCTCCGCAGGAGCCTGCCGTCAGTAGTAGGAATCCTATTATGCCCGTCTATGTTCAGGGTGGTCAAAGCGCTGATATAAATCTTGTACTTGCTCTCCTCCGGCAGCGCATAGGACATCTTCTCGTTCAGACCGTGAATCCCTTCGATTACAAGTATATCGCTCTTGTCCAGCTGCATGTAGTCGCCCTTGTACTCCCTTTTGCCTGCCTTGAAGTTGAAGCTGGGCAGCTCCACCAGCTCTCCCGCCAACAGTCTAGTCATATCCTCGTTGAAGAGCTTGGTATCGATGGCTTCCAGACATTCAAAGTTGTAGTCGCCCTTCTCGTCTCTGGGAGTCAGCTCCCTGTCCACAAAGTAATTGTCCAGAGCGATAGGATGGGGCTTCTTCCCCAACGTCCGAAGCTGTATGGACAGCCGATGGGAAAAGCTGGTCTTGCCGGAGGAGGAAGGGCCCGCGATCATGACAAACTTCACGTTCTTCCTATTTACGATATCCTTGGCGATCTCCCCGATCTTCCTTTCCTGCTCCGCCTCCTGCACCAGAATCAGATCACTCATGGATCCGCTGCAGATCTGGTCATTCAGATCCCCCACAGTCTCTATGCCGGCCACCCGGCCCCAGTCCTTAGCCCCCTCCATGGTCTCGAACAGCTTCCTGCTGTCCGCAAAGTCCTCCATCATGTCCGGGGTCTTCTTCTGGGGCAGCACCAGCATAAACCCGTTCTCATAGGGGATGACATCGAACCATCTCACATATCCTGCATGAGGCAGCATATACCCGTAATAATAGTCATAATACCCTTCGATCTCATATATGTTCACGGAGGAGCTCATACGGTATCGGAACAGCTTTTCCTTGTCCTCCATGCCCCTTTCGCGAAAAAGCTCCATGGCGTCCTCTAAAGGATAGGACCTCTTTCGGAAAACAGCCTTTGCCTCCACCAGCTCCCGCATACGATTTTTGAGTCTTTCCGCGCTCTCCTCCGTGGGCGCAACGGTGCCCAGACTATTTACATAGGTGCCCCGCCCTATGGCAAATTCCATACAGCTCTTCCGGGCCGCCTCAGGCCCGAATACATCGCTCACCGCCTTCAAAAACAGCATCTTCGCCGTGCGCACATATGTCTTGTGGCCCACGTCGTCCTTCAGCGTGAAAAATCCCACTTCGCAGTCCTTGTTCACTTTCTTGAACAGCTCCCGGATCTTGCCGTTTACGGAAGCCACTGCAATCATGCCCTCATACTCCTTCTGGAACTCCTCCGCTATGGTCTCAAGCGTCGTCCCCTGAGCCACTTCCCGCCGAATCTCTTCTCCCCTTGATCCCCGTATGGTTACCGCAATGTTGCTCATCATAGCCCTTCCCTTCAAAAAATGATAAAGCGCGCCCTATATCGGCAAGTTCCCCCTCAAACTCTCCAAGACGCCCCTGCGCTTTTCTGGTGCCAGCCTCCGCCATGGAAGCTCTCAGCTCCCGGATATACCTCTCCCGCTGCCGCAGATAGGCAAGCAGCACGGGATGCCCTCCCTCCAGCAGCAGCCTGCCGAAGGAATCGTACAGCTTCTGCTCCTTGGGAGAAGCCCCCCTCCCTACAGTTTCCGGCAAAGTCTCCCGCAAGCTGCACTCCTGACGGCCTGCGAACAAGGCCTTCATGGCAAAGTAGTACTTTCCGTCCTCAAAAACCGCATCCTCATGGACCACCCAAAACCCTGCCTCTCTCAAAAAACGCCGGAACTGCGGAAGCTCTGACTGGGGCTGCAAAATCAGCTCCCGCATCCGCTTCGCCTTCTCCAGCCCCTCTGTGAGAATCCTTTCCATAAGTCTGCCGCCCATGCCTGCACAGACCAGCGTATCGGCCTCTTCCATGCCGTATTCCGCCAGTCCGTCCGACATTCTGATCTCTATGTAGCCGCCCAGCCCAGCCCTCCGGATATGCTCCTCGGCGCTCTTCAAGGGCCCCTCCCGCACATCCATGGCCAACGCCCCCGGACATATGCCCTGCTGCACCAGATAAATGTCCAGAAATCCATGGTCACAGCCCACATCGACCACTCTGTTTCCCGGCGTTACCATGTCTGCCAGCATCTGAAGTCTCTTTGATAGGACTGCCGCCCGCTCCTGCCCCGATTCCTTCATCAGTCCAGATAGTCCTTCAGCTTTCTGCTCCGGCTGGGGTGGCGGAGCTTGCGCAGGGCCTTCGCCTCGATCTGGCGGATGCGCTCTCTGGTGACGTTGAACTCCTTTCCCACCTCCTCCAGCGTGCGGGCGCGGCTGTCGTCCAGACCGAATCTCAGCCTCAGCACCTTCTGCTCCCGCTCGGTCAAGGTTCCAAGCACCTCCACCAGCTGTTCTTTCAGCAGCGTGAACGCCGCCGCGTCAGATGGAGCCGGCACCTGCTCGTCCTCGATGAAATCCCCAAGATGGCTGTCCTCTTCCTCTCCTATGGGTGTCTCCATGGAAACGGGCTCCTGACTGATCTTGAGAATCTCCCTCACCCTGTCCGCAGGCATGTTCATCTCCTCCGCGATCTCCTCCGGAGTAGGTTCCCTCCCCAGCTCCTGAAGCAGCTGTCTGCTGACTCTGATCAGCTTATTGATAGTCTCTACCATGTGTACGGGAATCCGGATGGTTCTGGCCTGATCTGCAATGGCTCTCGTAATAGCCTGACGGATCCACCAAGTAGCATAGGTGGAAAACTTGTATCCTTTTCTATAGTCAAACTTTTCCACAGCCTTGATCAGACCCAGATTGCCCTCCTGAATCAGATCCAGAAACAGCATTCCACGGCCTACATACCGCTTTGCGATGCTGACCACCAGACGCAGGTTCGCCTCTGCAAGGCGCTTCTTCGCATCCTGATCCCCCAGCTCCATCCTCTTTGCCAGTTCGATCTCCTCCTCCGCAGAGAGCAGCGGCACCTTGCCGATCTCCTTCAGATACATGCGGACAGGATCCTCCAGACTGACACCGTCAGGTATGGACAGATCCAGATTCTCCATGTCCACATCATCCTCATCGGTCAGCAGGATCTCCTCGTTGTCCACATCATCATCCGTGATGCGCAGCACGTCCACATTATTCTGCTCCAGCACCTCAAGAATCTTCTCGAACTGCTCCTCCTCAAGAGGCATGTCCGCAAAAAACTCGCCTATTTCTTGATATTCCAATACATTTTTCTTCTTCTTAGCCGAATTGAGAAGCTCTTTCACCTTCTCGTCAAACTTTGCCTGTAAGTTTTCATCCATCGTAATAGTTCCGTCCTTCCTTGGGAAACCATTCCCTTATATGTTGACCAAACCTGCCGAATCTTTGCGTATGATTACCAATATATTATCCCTAATCAAGGGAAATATGCGTCCTAGCCAGCTCTTCCAGCGCTTTCTTGCCCTCAATGGCCTGCGTCAGCGCATCCATTTCGGTTCCCATGCGGGACACATAATACCCGTAGCTGTTCCTCTTTACGGAAAGCAGCACATCCTTGAATGCCTTCTCCCTCTCCTGCCCGGTGTCCAGCCGGGGCAGTCTGGCGGAAAAGAGGGATGCGGCCTCACGCTGCTGCTCCTCGTCGGAAAACATGCTGATGATTCCCGCCGGCTGAAACTTGCCCTGCTCCAGATCGCGAAACATCCGCTCCGCCACGGTGCGGTAAAGCTCCACCGTAAAGTCTCTGGGCGAGATGTATTTACTGACTCTGCCGTACAGTCCGGGTTCCTCAGAGAGCCAGGTGATCAGCAGTCTCTGAGCGTTCTTGACGTTTTCCTCGGGAGCATTTTTGCGCTGCACCCCTGATCTGGGACGCTCTGCAGGCTTCGCCAGCCCCGTCTGGGAGGCATAGCTCACCACCAGCTTCCTCAGACTTTCGGCGCTGACGAAGTACTTTTCCGAAACTGCCTGCAGGTAATTCTCCCGCTCCATCTCCTCGGAAAAGCTGCAGAGCCTCTTTGCGATCTCCCGGTGAAATCTGGTCTTCTGCTCAGGATCGTTCATATCAAACTGCCCTTCCAGAATCCGTATCTCGAAGAAAAAGCTGTTCTCCGCCTTACCTATGCGCTCCTCAAAGGCCTCCCGGCCTAAAGCCTTCATGAATTCGTCGGGATCCTTATAGGGCCTCATGTCGATGACCTTCCCCGCAAGCCCTGCCTCCCGCAGAATGCCGATGCCCCGCAGGGCCGCCTTCACCCCCGCCCCGTCGCTGTCATAGGCCAGCAGCACATTGTCGGTATACCGCCTCAGCAGATTTGCCTGCTCCGGGGTAAAAGCCGTCCCCAGCGACGCCACCGCCTGCCCGAAGCCCGCCTGATGCATGGCGATCACATCCATATAACCCTCGCAGAGAATGATGTTGGAGCTCCTGGCCCTTCTGGCATAATTGAGCCCGTACAGATTCCGCCGCTTGTCAAATATCGGGGTCTCGGGAGAGTTTAAATATTTCGGCTCCCCGTCCCCCATCACCCGGCCGCCGAAGCCGATGACCCGGTTATTGATGTCCTGAATGGGGTACATGACCCGATTCCAGAACTGGCTGACCATACCGTATCTCTCGGAATGACTGGCAAGCCCGGCCTCCTGAATCAGGTCGTCCTCAAATCCCTTTCCCCGCAGATACTGCACCAGCATGGCACCGTTCTTCCCCGCATATCCCAGGCCGAACCGCTGCATGGTCTCGTCGGAGAGCTCCCTTTTCTTCAGATATCTGTAGCCAGGCTCTCCGTGGGGTGTGCGCAGCTGGTAATAGAAAAACTTCGCCGCTTCCTTATTGACAGCCAGCAGCCTGCTTCTCCTGCTCTCCCGTCTGCGTCCTTCCTCCGACTCATCCGCCTCCGGCAGCTGCACCCCCGCCCGCTCCGCCAGCATTTTCACCGCCTCAGGGAAGGAGTAGTTCTCATAGTTCATCACGAAAGTGTAGACATTCCCTCCCGCGCCGCAGCCGAAGCAATGGTACACCTGAAGGTCGCCGTTGACGGAAAAAGACGGTGATTTCTCGTTGTGAAAAGGACATAGTCCCCAGTGGCGGCCGCCCTTTTTCTGCAGACGCACATGCTCCGAGATTACTTCCACGATATCATTTTTCGTCCTGACTTCCTCCACTATATCATCAGAATAAAACATGTTACCTCCATTCGGATTCCGGCGCTTCCGAAACCGCACAGCCCGAATAAGCTTCCTCTCTTATTCGGAAAGACCGCCATACGTCAAACCCGTTTCTTCTGCAGATTTGAGTGCGTCTCAGCATACCCTGTCATCCCTTTTTCGTGTTCTTCTCAGACCGACCAGGATTTCGGTATATAGATATCATCATAGGTCGCAATTGCAAAGCGGTCCGTCATGGCCCCCACATAGTCACAGACCACCTGTTCCTTGGCCTCGCCTTCGGACAGCAGGTCCAGAAATTCCCCCGGCATTTCATCGATATTCTTCATGAAATGCTGATACAAAGTCTCCATCAGCATCTCCGCCTTGCTCTCCTCGCTCTTTGCCAGAGGATTATAGTATACATTATCGCACATAAATTTCCGCATTTTCATCATGGCCTCCTCTACGGGAGGAGACATCCGGACATCGTTTTTCCCAATACTGTTTGTCACAATATCGTGGATAAAACAATCCAGCCTGTCCCCGGGAGTGCTGCCGATTACTTCCCGGATCTCCGCAGGTACATCACTCTCACTCAGAATGCCGGCCCGCACCGCATCGTCCATATCGTGATGGATATAGGCAATCTTATCGGAAAGCCGCACAATCTTACCCTCCAGCGTATGGGGCTTGCCTATGGTCTGATGGTTCAGAATACCGTCCTTCACCTCGTAGGTCAGATTCAGCCCCAGCCCTCCCTTCTCCAGTCTTTCCACCGTCCGCACGCTCTGCAGACTATGCTCAAAGCCCAATGGACACACCCGGTTCAGTGCCCGCTCCCCCGCGTGCCCGAAAGGCGTATGTCCCAGGTCGTGGCCCAGCGCAATGGCCTCCACCAGCTCCTCATTCAGCCGCAATGCCTTGGCAATGGTTCTGGCATTCTGTGACACCTCCAGAGTATGAGTCAGCCTGGTCCGGTAATGATCCCCCTCCGGCGTCAGAAATACCTGCGTCTTGTCCTTCAGGCGCCGAAATGCCTTGCAATGGATGATCCTGTCTCTGTCACGCTGGAAAACGGGCCGGATATCACACTGCTTCTCCGCCCTGGTCCGTCCCCTGGAATCCACGCTGTGAGAAGCATACGGACTTAGATACTCCCTTTCCCATTGTTCCACATTTTCTCTGATCGTCATAGCAGCTCCCATCTGCGCTTTTGCAGCATAATGCGTGGAAAACGGTGAGAATCCGTGAGAATTCCGCGCAATGGTAAAAAGAACACTGCAAAAACTTACATGCATGAAAAACTTTCTCCTGATATTATTATTCTGCGCTGGAAACGGAAATCCTTTTTTTCTTTGAAAATAAGGTTATTTTACCTTGATATCGGCAGCCGGATATTGTACACTCTGAAACAAACCAGAGATTCTGTTTTTATTCTGCTGCCGATAAGGCTGTCCAACATCTGTCCTTCCATTCTGTCCGTGAAGTACATTATACCCCCGGCTTCGTCCGTGACAAGGCAAAAGGGGTTGTCGGAAACCGACATCCGCATACAATATATAGCATTGGTTCTCAAAGCACCATAGCATATATTGTGGGAATGCAGCTGTTTCCCGACAACCCTTTTTGTGTATCTTTTGCACAGCGTCTGTGTTCACATTTTCAGCTCTTCCGCAGGCAGCCGCCTGATGTTCACATCCCAAGCCGTTCCAGCGCGGCCTGCGCGTTTGCGTTGCCCTGAACGGAGGCAGCGTTGTACAGAGCGGCAGCCATGTCCAGGTCGCATTCTACTCCGGTGCCGTTCTCGTAGCAGACGCCCAGATTATACTGCGCGCGGACATATCCCTGCTTTGCCGCCCTGGCATACCACATGGCTGCCTGTTCGTAGTCCTGCTCCACGCCATTTCCGAAATACAGGCACTGCCCCAGATTGTACTGGGAACCGGCGTCGCCCTGCCGGGCCGCCTTTTCCCACCATACGGCAGCCTGTCTCATATCCTTCTCCACCCCTCTGCCCATACAGTAGCAGTTGCCCAGATTGACCTGTGCGCTGCTGTCTCCCTGGACTGCGGCTTTCGTGTACCATGCAATGGCCTGGACCCAATCCTGTTCTACACCCACACCCTTTGCGAAGCATACCCCCAGATTGTATTGCGCCGTGGAATTTCCCTGCTCTGCCGCCCGGGTATACCAGCTGACGGCTGTCTCTTCGTCCTGCTCCACTCCCTGCCCGTTCTCATAACATATGCCCAGGCTGGCCTGTGCGGGGACGTTTCCCTGTTCTGCCGCTTTCGTGAACCACCGGACGGCCTGTGCCTGATCCTGTCTCACGCCCACACCGCTGTAGCAGCATTGCCCGAACTCCAGCTGCGCCTCCACATGCCCCTGCTTTGCCGCTTTCTCATACCATTTCGCCGCCCATGTATCGTCCTGTTTCACGCCTGTTCCGTTGGCGCAGCGCACACCCATCTCATATTGCGCGTCCTCGTCCCCCTGTTCCGCCGCCTTTCTGTACCACGCGGCAGCCTGCTTCTCATCCCGCTTCACACCTTCGCCGTCCTCGTAGCACAAAGCCAGATTGTACTGCGCATTGGAATTACCCTGTTCGGCGGCTTTGCGGTACCAGTATGCTGCCTTGCCGTAATCCTGCTCAACACCCTCGCCCTCCTTATAGCAGGCGCCAAGATTATTCTGTGCCCCTGCGTGGCCGTTTTCGGCAGCTTTCGTATACCAGTATACCGCCTGCCGCCCGTCCTGTTCCACCCCTTTGCCGCGCTTGTAACAGATGCCCAGATTATGCTGTGCTGCGGCATCGTCTTCCTCAGCTGCTTTCAGATACCAACTGACTGCCTTACCGTAATCCTGTTCCACACCCCGTCCCAGGTCATAGCAGTATCCAACCTGCTGTATCGCCTGGGGATGCCCCTGTCCGGCCGCCTGGGAGTACCAGTAAAACGCCTTTTCATCATCGTTTTCCACGCCCGTTGCAAAGAAATAGCAGTTGCCCAGGTTACGCTGGGCATCCGGGTCGCCGCCCTCCGCGCCTTTCGTGTACCAGTAGACGGCCTGTTCCATGTCCTGCTCCACACCCTCGCCGTAATTATAGCAGTAGCCCAGGCTGCGCTGTGCTGCGGCATTGCCGGCCTCAGCCGCCGCACGGTAATACTCCACAGCCTTCGCCCAGTCTTTTTTCACGCCCAGGCCATGTTTGTAATTGTCTCCCAGTTTGTCCAATGCGGCAGCCGATGCAGCTTTGTCGCCGCTTTCCCCTTCTGTCGTCAGCCAAAGGTTGAGCATCCCGTCCTTATAGTATTCCCGTACCCTGCGGCCTGCCATCCTGCTGCCGCTCTCCGACGCCTCCAGATACCATTCTGAGGCTTTCATCAGATTCCGCTCCACGCCCCGTCCCGTCTCATAGCACTGGGCAAGGCGGTACTGTGCCTTGGTATATCCCTGGGCGGCGGCTTTGGCAAACCAGGAAGCGGCATCCCCGAAGTTCAAATCTGCGCCCTGTCCTGTCTCGCAGCGCAGGGCAAGCTCATACTGCGCGAATGCGTCGCCGCCCTCCGCCGCCTTACGGTACCAGCGGACAGCCTCCCTGTCGTCCCGGGGAACGCCCTCTCCCTGCTCGTAGCAGATGGCAAGGCTTCGCTGGGAAGGCGCAAATCCCTGCATGGCAGCCTGGGTAAACCAGTAAACCGCCTGTTCCATATCCTCCGGAACGCCCATGCCGTTATAATAGCATCCGGCAAGCTGTGCCTGTGCCCCAACGTTCCCCGACGCGGCGGCCTCCTGCAGAATCTGTATTATTTTCTCCTCGTCCCAGTCTTCATCGGACCCATCATCGTCATCATTCCAGTCTTCATCGGACTCATCATCGTCATCGTCCCAGTCTTCATCAGACTCATCATCGTCATCGTCCCAGTCTTCATCAGACTCGTCATCGTCATCGTCCCAGTCTTCGTCGGACTCATCGTCTTCATCGGATTCGTCGCCATCATCCCAATCTTCGTCGGACTCATCGTCTTCATCCCTGTCTTCATCAGAGTCCTCGTCTTCGTCGTCATCTTCGTCCCAGCCCTCGTCATCATACTCCGCCTCGTCCCAGTCCTGTTCTTCCTGCTCGACGGATCTGGCAAGCCAGAATGTGGCCAGCCCGTCATCCTTCTCCGTTCCTGTACCGGTGGCATAGCAGCGTCCAAGCGCATGCATCGCATCCGCCATATCCTGCTCGGCAGCTTTCGAGTACCACATGACTGCCGCCTCAGCATCCTGCGCCATGCCCCGCCCGGTCTCGCAGCACAGGCCAAGCTCATATTGTGCGTCCGCATCGTCCTGCTCCGCAGCTCTGCCGTACCAACGGACCGCCATGGCCTCATCCTGTTCCAGGCCGTAACCTTCCTTGTAGAAGTTGCCCAGACTGCATTGGGCATGGGCATTGCCCTGTTCTGCCGCCTTTCCGTACCATGCGGCTGCCTGCGCCGCATCCTCTTCCACACCCAGTCCTGACATATAGCAGAACCCCAGCTCATACTGTGCATCCGCATCGCCGGATTCCGCCGCCGCGCGAAGCTCGCCTATATTAAACTTATGGTTTAAATTATCCCATTTTGTATATTCCATAGTCTTTTCTCCTCATATCCGGTACCGTCTCCGCTCCGAGGCCTTTTCCGTCCCGAAACCTTTTCACCGGACTCTTCCAGTCCATAAAGCCTTTTCATTCCGTAAGCTCAGTACCAACAGCTACGCTGAACAAATTCATTTTCCATTTTCTGCACATGCCTCATCAGCCCTTCACCCCCGCCGCGATTAACAGTTCCACAATCTGCGGCATTTCCGCCTCAATCGCATAAGACATTGCGCTGCCCTGTTCATTGTCCACGGCATTCACATCAGCGCCTTCCCGAATCAGCATTTCCGCAAATTCGCTTTTTTCCTCCGCAATGGCATACATCAGCGGCGTGTGTCCTTCTCTTGTCCTTCCGTTGATGTCCGCACCGGCATCGAGAAGTGCCTTTCCCAGAGATGCGTTCCCTTTCACGGCCGCCAGATGCAGCGCCGTAACCCCCTCTCCATTTGCTCCCTCTGCCGACGCGCCGGCCTCAAGCAGCAGCTTTACAATCACCAGATTGGAGTTCCTTGCCGCCATCATAAGAGGGGTTTCCCCGCTGTCATCGGTTTTATTTACGCTGCCTTGGCCTCTCTGGAGAAGGAGCCTTACTATTTCAGGCTGCCCGAAATTGCAGGCATAATGAAGCATCGTATTACCCTCGGCATCCGTATCATCCATACCCTTTCCCAACAACGGCAAAAATACCTTTACAAGCTGCTGCTGTCCGGCCGCAATGGCATAGTTAACCGCTGTCCGGCCGGTATTATCCCTGATGCTGACATCGACCTCCGGATTCTTAATAAACTGAAGTGCTGCAGCCATCTTCCCGTTCTTTGCCATAAACATCAGCGGGGTATGACCGCCTCTGGCCGTGCTGTTTACGTCCGCTCCGGCTGTTACCAGCAGATTGATGACCGGCATATTGCCCAGTGCTGCCGCATAATGCAGCGGCATAAAGTCTTTCTCATCGCAAATGTTCGCATCTGCCCCATGGTCCAGCAGCATTTTTACGATGTCAGGCGCATTATTCCGGCAGGCGTAGAGCAAAGGCGTGCTGCCTGCTTCATCCCGCCCGTTTATGTCTGCACAGCCGCTTTTCAGAATCACCTGCACAGCCCCCTTCTGGTTATTTTTGCAGGCCTGCACCAGGGTATCGTCAGACTTCATCAATTCCAGAGCCCGGGAATATCCTCTTTTCGTCGCAATGTCCTCCGCAGTCCTTCCTTCGTTATTCCGGAGCTCATAGTCCGCACCTGCCTTTAAAAGCCAGAGCACTGTTTCCTCTTTTGCTCTCATACAGGCATACATCAGGGGCGTATTGCCCTCATTATCCTGTACATCGATATCCGCGCCGGCCTTCACCAACGCCCTCGCGGCCTCCTCTGCTGCCACCACAGCCTGGTGCAGCGGGCGCTTGCCGTCATTTCCTATGGCATTTACGTCCGCTCCTTTCCTTATCAGCTCCAATGTAATCGAAAGATTCTTCCGAGGTGAAATCCCTTCCCTGTGTCCGGTATACCAAAATCTCATGGGAAGCAGCGACTTCATAAGCACGGTGTATCCTTCCGCGTTCGTAAGGTCCAACTGTTCCAGCAAAGAGACAATTTCCCGTTTGTGTGCAAAAACAGGATGTTCGTCCGTGACGCGGTTTCCATAAAAATCACGGAAAAAGTCAACCGGGTAACTCACCAATGAAAAAACAGGCGGATTTCCTTCCGCATCATAAACGGTTTCATCGGCTCCTGCCGCCAGCAGCATACGGACCATCTCCACATTACCGAATCGGATGGCAAGCGCAAGCGGAGATACGCCATCCGTTTCTACCTCCAGCTCTTTGTCCGAGGCAGCCGCACAGCCTGTGGCGTTTACCTCGAACCCCTGATCGATCAGCATTCCGGCAAGCCTGTTGTATCCTCTCATTGCCGCATACATCAAAGGCGTTGCACCGTATTGGTCCGCCCGTTCAAACTGTGTCAGATCATAACGCCCGGCCACATAAACAGCCGCTGCTTCGTCCCGTCCTGCCAAAAGAGAAAGTATGTTGCCGCCGTCCAGCGTTTCGGCGCAGACATCTGCCCCCAGCCCGACCAGCTGTTTTATCACTTCCAGCTCCAACGCGCCATTCTCCAATACATCCTCCACATATTTCAGCAGCAGGCAGTTATTTCCCGCCAGTTTATAGTTGATGTCAAAACCGTTGGCAATCAGAAACTCCACAAATTTTATATTGCATACGTCTAACTTCAGCGCCCGTATCATGATATCAATCATATCACTCATGTCGCTGTCATCCCCAAAGCTGACCTGCCCTATATTTTCTTTCATATAGGAAAGCGCACCATAGCAGTCTTCCGGGCTTTCTCCGGGACTGAAGCAGGCTTCCAGCTTATTCTTCATTTCTCTGGTCATGGCTGCAATTCCTTTTCAAAATATTTCTTTTTATTTTACCACCTGAGCATATACAAAGCAAGACCTCCGCAGAGCATCCGGTCGGCGTAAATATACCCGTAATATGCCACATTCCTTTTTAAAGTTATCCGTACATAAGATTTCTTTCAATGAGGCAGCTGTGAGCCTTCTTCTTTGCGTCGTAACTGATGCCTGCCATGACCACCTCGCCGCCGAATCCCTCCAATACTGCCGGATAATTTCTTTCTTTGATTTGCCGGATAGCTCCCTCAGATGACTTATTCCATTTCAGCTCCACCACCAGTGCCGGGAGCATGGAATTCCGTTTTGGCAGGTACACCACATCTGCAATCCCCTTTCCGGATGGAAGCTCCTCCACCTTCAGATACTGGTCTATCGCAGCGATATAGGCAAACTTAATGACATATCTCAACGCCTGTTCGTTGTTGTAGAACGTAGGGGCATATTGTGTGTCACGTATCTCTTCTATGGCTTTCGCCACTGCCTCTCCCTCGCCCGCAATCGTATCCTCCAGGAGCTTCCGGGAACGGCTGATCAGTTCCATCCATTTCCTGTTTGCATTCGTACCGTTCAATATTTTCCGAAATTCTCCCCTCACCTCTTCGTTGGGGATGCGCACCGTGCCGTCTTCCTCATTCCACGTCAGGTACCCCAGATGTATCAGCAGCGTCAGCACATCGTTGCGGCTCCTGAACGTTTCAAAATCATTCTCAAAGCTTTCCGTGTCAACCTCTATCTCTTCCCCGGAAATCAGCCGGGAGACAATCTCCTGCAGCCCTTCGAAATCCATGTTGGTGTACGTCATCAGCGAACCCGCCGCCGATGTCTTCTGCCAGTAGGAACGGCACTTCTGATTCCGCATGACGCACATCGCGGAATAAGGATTATAAATGGCTCCATGCCCGGGAAAATCATAGCCGTCATACCATTGCCTGACTTCTTCAAAATCCATCCCATGTCTTCCGCACAATAGCTTGACTTCACTTTCCGTAAAACCGGAGTATTCCACAAACTGGCCAGGGTTCAGAATGGTATATTCTTTGAAATCCGAGATAGCCGACTGGGAACCATCCTTTTTGACGGGCAGGATTCCCGTCATATAGGCCGCCGCCACCACATTGGGCGTAAAATTATTATTCTTGAACCATCCCCGGAGCAAATTCAAATATGCCGACTGAATCTCCCTATCCCCCTTCGCCTCCCGGATCAGGGCATCCCACTCGTCGATGATGAATACAAATTCTCTGCCTGTTTCTTCCACACAGCGTGACAAATTCTCCATGAGGCTTTCCCCCGCAGGCAACTCCGGGAACATGTCCTTCAGCTCTTTATGGACAGCTTCCACGATTCTTTCGGGTACATCCGCCAACGGTTTCCTCTGCCTCTTTGCCTCGGAAATAAAACCGGTAATATCAAGATTGATTACATGATACTGGTTCAGATGTGTCAGATACCCCGGAGTCCGTGCAACCTCCCTGTCGTCAAAAAGCCCACGGGAATCGCAGGAACAATCGTAGTATGCGCAAAGCATCTTCGTCGCGTAAGATTTGCCAAAGCGCCTTGGCCTGCTGATACACAGAAGCATCTCAGATGTCCCTATGGTCTTATTGATCAATGCAATCATGCCGGTTTTATCCACATATTCTGACTGTAAGATTTTCTGGAATCCCTTATTTCCCGGATTCAAATATGTTCCCATTGAAGCCACCTCCATCCTATAAGCGAAAGTACATCCACGCTCTTTCCTCCAGTTTATGTCCCGGCAGATGAAAAGTCAATGCAATCTTTAACAATGATCTGCTCCATTTTGAAGCATCCTTGTACATCAACATCCCTGCCCGTCCTTTTATGCGCCTCAGTAGGTTCGTCCATCAGTACATCCCCACATCCCGCCGCATCTCCCGGAGTCCCTGGAGCATGGCCGCCAATATCCCCAGTCCCAGCACGGCCCAAAGCCTCAAAGGCTTCCCTGTTGTCCCGGCATGCCAGTTCCATCAGTTCATGATCTGACTTTTCCTGCAGGCTGCGCTGCTCCACCTTTCGCGCCCTCCTCCCTCTTGTCTGACATCCGTTTTTCGCCCAGACTGCCTGTGCAATCGAAAGCGATGCCCTGCTTCCGCTTTATTCTATTATCCGTATCCGAAAGCAGGAAGTTACACCCCTCCCGATAAAATACATAAAAGAAAAGCATCCCCCAAGAGATGCCTTCCTATACAGAATCACTGCTTTCTTATTTACGCAGAACTATACACATCTTAGCCCATTCTCTGCACCCTTCAGACACTTTCCGATCTTACGGATGGTTCCCCGTCTCATAGCACCACCTGGCGATATCGGAAATCAGTCCCGCCGGAACCGTCCCGCTGTAAGGGAGCTGTATGGTTCCCTTGCTGGTCTTGTATCCTTTCAGACGCTCGGAAAACTCCCTGACAGCCTCCGGCCCCGGATACAGGCCCACATGGTTTTTGAAACCGGCAAACTGGATGATATTATGCCCCTTCCAATAAGTCGGCATGCTCCATGAAATCCGCTCCTCCGCCTCCGGCAGCGCCGCGCAGAGCGCTTCCCTTATTTCCTTCAGATATCCCTGCACCGCTTCCGGCTGTGCCGCAATGTATTCATCTACTGTTTCCGGCGCTTTCCCGCAGTAATGGCTCTGCTCCTGCCTCTTAAAGGCACGCCCGCACTTTGGACACGTCCACATCTTTATCCCTCCTAGTCTCATTCCCGTTCCCTGACCGTCACCAGGACCTGGTCCCCCGGTTGCTTCCCTATCCGGAATGTCGATGGCTCCCGCCCCCAGTCCTAACGGCACTGTGAACAGGAACAGCAGGCGGCCGGAACAGGAGAACCCTAACAGCGCGGCGGCTGTTTCCAGTTTAGGCTCAAACATGGTTCACACTTCCCTGACATATCTGTCCGTCCCTATGCACAGCCATGTCCGGTCTCCCTCCTGTTCCAGGCGGAAGACGATCCCATCCCGGGTAGTTTCCGAAATCAGGCAGGTCTCCTTTTCGTTCCGGGAATCGCATACAAGGGGCACCACCGGGTATTCCTCATGCTCCGTAGTGAAAATCAGCACGTTTTCCTCATTGATGCTCTCCAGACAGATTCTGCCGAAAATATCCTCCCCTCCCTCTGCCGTGAAGCAGGCTCCCGCCAGATTGGGCCATAAGGCTCCGGGGGACGGGTATCCGGCGTTCTTCTGGCAGAAGGCCACTCCCCACCTTATGTAGTAGACCTTTCCATCATATTCCTCCGCTGTAATCCGGTCATGCTCCCCTTTCGCAAAGGAGCTTCCGTCCCATCGGAAACCGCTCAGCTCCTCTTCCCTCCGCCAACCGCCTCCCTTTTGCAGGGCTTCCGTGTACAGCGTATCATTATGAACGGAAAAACGATAAACGCCAACGCTCCCATATGCCAGTCCGCCGTACCTGCCGGGGGCTTCCAGGAGCACGCTTTTTGCGGCGTCCACGGGTTCCGGCGCTTTCAGGCTTTCCCCTTCGCCGCTGACCGGTTCCGGCGTCTTCAGGCTTTCCCCTTCTCCCTGCCGTTTACAGGCAGACGCCCTTTCTCCGGCTCCGTCCCCGGCTCCGCGCCCCGGCAGGACACC
>OFFJ01001583.1_pt1 | contig 16353 bp, 24 predicted proteins | sample 1521261 | NCBI WGS metagenome assembly OFFJ01 (sample SAMEA3504122, study PRJEB24116) | mouse gut metagenome | biome: mouse gut; feature: mouse-associated habitat; material: faeces | place: Denmark | collected 2011 | reverse complement strand
CCAGTCCTGAAGGCTGCGGTAGGCGTTGATGGCCTTCTCGTTGTCGCCCTCGTCATCCTCGAACTTGTACTCGATCTTGATGTCGGACTGCATGGCGTTGATCTCGTCGAAGGCCATGATCGATTTCGCGGCCTCCTTGGCCGCCTTGGCGGTCTTCTTCTTGGCCTTTGCCTCGCGCTCGGCGGCCTGGGCGGCCGCCCTCGCGGCCTTGATTGAGCCGGAGAGGTCGGTGCGGAACACCGAGTCGATGAGCTGCGCCAGGGTCGCGAGCATCCGGGACAGCATGTTCATGAGGCCGGTGAGGGCCGCCGTTGCCGCGTTCACGAGCGGTGCCGCGAAGCCCTTCATGGTGGCCATGAGGACGGCGTAGGACGCCGCGAACCGGTCGTTCTCCTTCATGGTCTCGGCCAGGTGCTCCTTCACGGCGTTCAGGGCCACGAGTACGCCAGAGAAGATGAACGCGTCCTTCATCATGGTCTTTATGCGCTTGGAGAACTGCGCGAAGCGGGCCTCCGAGGCCGACAGCGACTTCCCGGCGTCCATGGTGCCTGCGGCCACCGATTTGGCGTATGCCTCGCCGATCCCGGACTGGCGCTTGCGCACCATGTCGGCGGAGGATGCCGCGCGTGCCATCGAACGCTGGTACTCAGCCCCCAGCTCCGCCGCGCGGGACTTGGCCTGCCCCAGCTGCTCGGTGTAGGCCCGCGCCCGCTCGTCGGCCTTCTGCCACTGCCCGTTCAGCTTGTCGATGCCGGCGACCTGGGACTCCATCCGGGCCTGTGCGGCCGCGAGCGCGGAGGCGGTGCCCTCGATCTCGGCCCGCTGGGCCTCGTAGCCCTCGCGGGTGCCGGACACCCCGCCCAACCCGGCCATCTTGGCGTTGAGGCGGTCGATCTCCGAGCCGGTCTCCTTGATGGCGGCCTCTGCGGCCTCCATCTGCTTCTCGATGCCGCTCTTGGTGGTCTCGGCACGCGAGACCTTATCCTCGATGCGCTTCACCTCGCGCTCGGCGGCCTTGATGCCCTTCTCCAGCTGCGAGTTGTCCAGCGCCGTGGAGAACGTGATCGTTCCGTCGGATGCCATGGCCTACCCCCTCGTCCATTCGTCGAACATGTCCTCCTCGGCGGAGGTCGCCCTTCCCCTCATGTCAATCAGCTCCCTGTTGGCGCGGTAGAAGGCCTGGTCCGATTTGTCCAGCTTCTTTCCCTGCTTGAGCTTCTTCCTGATCGACACCACCTGCGCGTACAGGCAGTCGCCGATCTCGTTGTAGGCCGCCAGGAACGTCCACCAGTGCAGGTGGGGCGCCTCGCGGGCCTCGAACCCGAGCACCCGGTTCACTGGCGCCACCACGATGGGGAAGTCCTGCGCCCAGTCCATGAGCTTGGGGCGCTTCTGGCCGCCCTGGGGCTGTCCGCCGCCTACGAACCAGAAGGCGAAGTCAAGGGCCTCCTGGACGTGGGACATATGCATGTCCTCGTAGTCGGGGAAAAGGAGGGAGAGGACGGCGCCCGTCCTCTCCCCGTCGTCTATCTCGCGGTCGTTCATGGCCGCTATGGTGTCCAGGGCGCAGCGGAAGTCGGAGTTGATCTCCCACTCCTCGCCGCCGATGACGGCGGACTCCGGCAGCTCCCAGGGGGCGTCGGGAATCACTTCCTGGCCCTCTTGTACTTCTTGGCCATGGCGGCGTACTTGCCGTTGTAGGCCTTCACGCGCGGGTCGGACTTCTTCTGCTCGTCGGTGAAGGTGGCCTCCACCTCGTCGGCCACGGCGAACATGAGGTTGATCCACACGGGCAGCCCGTCGGCCAGGGCGTAGCAGTTCATGCCGGGGAACAGCGCGTCGGCCACGCCGGCGCCCAGCAGGTTGTCGATCATGCCGCGCATGTCCCGGTCGCGTTCGGCGGCGTAGGCGAACATGGCCTCGCCGTCCTCGCCGATCTCGGCCACGCGGGCCTCGAACTCGTCCTGCTTGTCGGCAAGCTCGCCGAAGGTGTTGTACATGCGCTCCACGAACATGGCGTCCGTCGGGTTGAAGCGGGCGGTGGCGGCACTGTTGATGGTGTACTCCACCACGCCCGTCTCGAAGTTCAGCTCCTTGGCCATGTCTCCCCCTAGCTCGCCGCGCCGTCGCGCGTGAAGGTCACCGCGCCGTCGGCCACGGCCGCGGTGCCGGTCTCGCGCTTGCCGCCGTAGGTCACGTCGATGGGCATCTCGATGGAGCCGCCGCCCTCGCCGCCGAGGCCCGTGGGCTTCACCATGGAGGCGGGGTAACGCTCCGCGAACGGGGCCGAGGACGTTCCTGCGTACAGGTGCACCACCAGGATGTCCATGTTGCAGAGCTTCTGCGGGTCCTGGTCGTGCACGGCGGTCTGCCACACCTTTGCGATGGCGCTGTCCGCGGAGTCAAGGTTGCACGGGTCGAAGCTCTGGGTGATGACGGGCTTCTTCATGGTGGTGTGGACGTTGCCCAGGATGTCCTGCTTGGTCTCGTCGCCCCAGTCGAAGTCCATGGTGGAGTCCTCGACGCGCTTGCCGAGCGCCGCCCAGGTGGGGGAGGCGTAGGTGGCGGTGTTGAGGTAGCAGACCAGCTGCTCGCGGGCGATGGTCTGGTCCGCAGGTGTGTTGAAGGTGTTGGCCGTTGATCCTGCCATTTCTAGCTCCTCTTGTAGCGTTTCTCGAATCTGACTGACAGCTGCACGGCGTAGAGGGCGGTGCCCTCGTCGCCGGCGGAGTAGAGCGCGCCGTTGCTGGCGGCGATCCTCTCGCTCCTCGGGTTGTCACCGAAGGCCGGGGCGAGCCCCAGGACGGACTGGGCCTGCACCCACTCCTGGAAGGCCATGACCCACGAGGCGTTCAGCTCCGCACCGGCGTCGTCGGGCTGGCCCATCTTGGGCAGCCGGGCGTACAGCGCGAAGTTGTACTGGTTCGTCACGGCCACGTTGCCCGTGATGTCCGCCTTGCGGGACACCTCCACCATGCCGGCGGGGAACAGGCCCGCGCAGTTGGGCACCTCGTCCGTCCAGTCGATTTCCAGGCTCCCCAGGATGTCGAAGTCCGGGAAGCCCTCCACGAACGTTCTCATTTTCCCAAGCGCGTCGCTCATGGCCTTCCCTCCACGAACTGCTGAACCTCTTGCGCGATAGCCGCGCCCTCGCGGGAGACCAGGGTCTCGTCCCAGCGCGGACCTGCGTAGGGGTTGGTGATGGTCGTGTAGTTTAGGGGGTTGCCCGCCTCGGAGAACCCCTCGTACAGCCGCTTGGCGTAAGGCGCGTTGACGGTGATGGTTGACGGTGAAGTGGCCTGGGTGAGGCTCGTGGCCGTCATGCCGGAGAGCCAGGGCATGTAGCGCCGCATGCGGAACAGCACGCGGTCAGTCAGGAACTCCTGCACGTGCCCGCGCTCGGTCACGCCCAGCTGCTCCATGATCTCCCTCGGCGGGTTGATGCTGGCGTCCACTCTCACGATCATGTCATCCGCCCGCCTCGACGTGGCACACCTCGCCGCCCAGGTACTTGGGGTCGGCCCAGCGCACGGCGCATAGGCCGCGCACCTTGGAGGGGACGAACTGCTGCCACTCGGCGTCGGTGCCGATCTCCGGCCCCTCGCCGTGGATGGCCTTGTCGCCATCCCGCACGTCGGCGTCGCCGAGGATGACGAGCAAAAACGACATGGCCCCGTCGCTGCCCGTCTTCTCCACGTTGCGCACCTTCTTGATGTCCAGGAATGCCCGGTCGAAGACGGTGCGGGAGATATCGTCCCGCCCGTTGCGGCGGTATACGGTCACCGTCTGGTCGCACAGCCTGTAATCGGGGCGCCTCACAGGCGCACCCCCAGGTACACGTGCAGCCAGGGGGACACGGCCGACAGCATGGCCCGCTCGCGCCCGGCGGGGGATAGGTCGATAGACCCTCCCCGCGTGGCGTCGTAGGACGTGCTCACCGAGCCGACGGACACCGAGGACCCCTCGGCATCTTCAGCCGCCGCGTCAAGCTCTGCCGCCTTGTCGGCCAGGGCGCACAGGGCCATGGCCCGGCACTCGTCGGGGTCGCCCCAGGGCGTGACGGTAGAGAGCGCCTCGGTCCTGGCGAGCCAGGCGGCCGCCCGGGCCGAGCGGTGCGCCCACTCGGCCTCGGGCACGGCGGTTCCGCCGTAGCTGTCGCGGTAGTACCGGTATGTCGGCGCCGTGGCCACTATTCGGCCGGCTTGGCACGCAGGACGCCCGCCGCCTTCGTCGCCTTGAGGGCGCACCCGCAAACGAACTCGGCATCGCCCGTCTTCACCGCTCCCGGCGCCTCCCAGTTCGGGAGGTTGACGCTCACGGCGTTGCCGCCCTTCAGCGTAATGCCGTGGAAGCCGTCCATACCGAGGCAAGCGGCGTAGATGTCGTTGGTCTTGAGGGCCCCGTCGCGCAGCTCCTCGATACGGATGCCGTCCCATGCGCTCACGCGGTGGCCGGCGGAGTCCATGGTGACGTTGCTGATGCCCAGGATGCGGCAGATAGCGTTGATCTTCACCTTCATTCGCGGGGACACCAGCAGCACGTCTGGATCGCGCATGAGCGCGGACAGGAAATTGTCCATCTCCTCGGCGAAGGCCAAAGCGGAGGCCTTTTCGAGGGCATCGAGATCGACCGCGGACGTGAAGTCGGTGGAGGTGCCGGTCACGGCCTTGCTCAGGCCGTCGAACCCGTTCTCGTCCACGGTCGTGTCGCCGCCGATGATGGTGGCGTTGAACTTGCGGATGATGGCGTTCTTCGACTCCACCAGGTGCAGCTCGTACAGGTCGGACGCCGCCTCCTTGGCCACACGGTCCATGTTCCAGGCGTCGGAGAGGATGGCCACCTGGGTGGTGACGCGCTCGATCTCCGGCTTGCTCTTCTCGGGCTCGGTGTTCAGCGCGCGGAACTTGGCCTCCATCGGGGTCTTCACGCGCTTGTAGGTGTACGTCAGGTCGGACGTGCCCGTGGAGTTCAGGCAGTCGTCGAAGGTCAGCGCCGAGAGCAGGTAGCTATCGGTGATGATCTCGTTGACGAAGCCCTGCACGAGCTTGCCGTCGGCGTTGGTCGCCAGTTCTGCGAGTGTGATCATTTGGGTTCCTCTCTAGCCCCTCAGGGCATCGCGGATCGTCTTGGCCGGGCCGCCGGAAGCAGCGCCCGAAGCCTCCAGGCCGGTGGAGCCGGTCTGCTTCTTCTCTGCGAACAGGTAGGGGCACTCGGACTTCAGCTTGTCCACGTCGCCGCCGAAGTCGTCCAGGCGGGCCTTCGCGGCCTTCAGATCGACGCAGCCCGCCAGCTCCAGCTTGTGGGCCACTCGCTCGTCGGCCTGCTCGGCCCGCAGCTTGTCGATCTCCTTCTTGAGGTCGGCGCGGCCCTGCTCCGTCTTGGAGGCATCTTCCAGCTTCCCCTCCAGTTCGGCGATCCGGGCGTCCTTCGCGGCGATTTCGCGGTCGTGGCGCTCCCTGTTGATGCCGGGTTGGCCGTGGCTGTCCACCACGCCGTCGTCGGGGTCGCCGTCCCCCTGCGGGTCGGTCGCCCCCGCCTTCGGGTCGGTGTTGCCCTCGCCGGTCGAGCCTTGATGCTCGTTCCCGGCGGGTTCCTGCGGCTCTGCCTGCTTGCCCAAGTCCTCTGCTCCCATTACCTGCTCCTTTCATCCCAGGTTTGTTTGCGCGGTTCTCTCCGCTCGTGGGTGGGTTTTTCGCGCTATCCCAAGCAAGGGGCAGTATCCGGGAGGTGTCGCCGGAGGACTTTTGACAAAAGAAAAGCCCCGCCGTGGCGGGGCTGCGGACGGGCGGCCCGTGAGCCGTTCCGTCATGCCTTGGGTTGGATGCGGCTATGCAGCCGCGGGCTTTGCAATGGCCTTTGCGTCCTCCATGGCCTTGCGCATTCTCTCTAAAAGCTCTTTGGGGAGATCATCGAGATTGATGTCGTCGAGATCGATATCGTTGTTGGTGTCATCGCACACCATGAAAAGCTTCTCTTCTTGTGTCATCTCAGCCTCCTCCAATCGATCAAATTTGATTTATCGTCTTCAAGCATAGTCTTGAGAGCCGCTTGCTCTGCGAATTCTCCCAAGTACGCTTTTGACTCATTATAGGCTGCCAGGAGCTGGTCTGCAACCGACGGGTCGTTTACGGATACATACCACACGGAGCCGTCGTGGCCCACCACGATGGACGCCCGCACCTCCGCGTTCTCCGCTGCTGTTACCACGTCGCGGAACGAAGGCTGCTTGCTTCCCGGGTGGTTGTGTATCGTCACGACGCCGCCGCTGCACTGCCGTATCTTTGCGATGTCGGAATTGCGGAAGCCGGTGGCCCTGGCCCGCGTCGGTGCAACGTCCAGGTTGTCTGCCACTAGGACGCCGGTGCGGGCGTCGATGGCGACAAGGTGCTCGAACTCGGTGCCGTCGCAGGCCGACAGGATGCGCCCCGCCTCGCGGTACGCGCTCTCGGCCACGGGCTTCGGTACGGGCATGGCGCTGAACGCGTCGTGGAACCCCTTCGCGTTGACAGCGGGGGACACGGACAGGGCGTTCCTGTCCTTGGCCATCTTCACTAGCGGTTCCTTATGTCTCATGTTCTCCATGATAGCAGACTTCGGCCTGTCACCGGCCCACTCGCGGCGGGGCTGGCGGTGCAGCACCTCGGTTCCCGGTTTGCATTTCGCGTTGGCCTCTTTGATGAACTTCCGCATGCCCTCCTGCTGGCGGCGCAGCTTCAGTTTCAGCTTGTCCACCTCTGCACGGTGCTCCGCCGTCGGGTCGGCCGCCCACAGCTGTTCGGCTGTGGCCAGCTCGCGCTTTGTCTCGCGGATGCGGCGCTCCCTCGCCCTCTGCCTCTGCGCCAGGGCGTAGGCCTCGTCCGAGGGGATGCCGCTGGGGTGCTCGGGGTCGGGAGAGTAGGCACGGGGCATTCCCGGCTGCCAGGGTGCGAACGAGTGCCGGCAGTTGACGCCCAGGAGCTGGTCGCCCAGAGCGGTGTAGGGGCCGCACGTCCCCTTGTAGCCGGTGCCGAACTCGAAGTCCTCGTAGCGCACGCCGTCAACCTCCACGGCGCCACCCACATGGTAGCAGCGTCCCTGCCATTCAGCATGGGACGGACGGCTCCCGTAGTGGCTGGACACCTCCACGAACTCCACCCTCGCGTCCTGGATGCGGGCCATGGTCAGCTCGGCAGCCCCCTGGGCTATGAGCGTGCGCAGGTGGCGCTGCACGGCCACGTCCACGCGGTTTGTGACGGTGACCTTGCCCGTCCCCTCGTCGCGGTAGGTGACGAACTCGATGCCCAGGCCGCCCTTGGCAAGCTCTCGCACGGCCCTGTGCAGCGCCTTGTCGGCCGTCATGTTGCCCGTGGCCGCCTGGGTGGCCGCCCACGTGCTCCATTGCAGGAACTTCGACCGTGCCGCCGCCGACAGATCCAGGTTGTCGCGGGCCAGCACGTCCCTGGCCCCCGTGGCCACGGCGGCGGTTTGGGCGGTGAGGGCGGAATCTGCCAGTGTTACGCCCGCCGCAGCGGTGATGCGGGCCAGGTCGAAGGCGTCTGACGCGGAGAGGGCGGATTCCACTTCCTGCCGCACGGTGTCGTCGATCTCGTCGGCATGGGCGTCGATGATCTTCTTGAGTTCGGTCGGCATCGACTGGGCCAGCAGGTTCAGGGCGGTGGCCGCCCTCTGCCCGGACACGTCGCCCTCTATCATCTTGGCGACGAGGTATTCCAGAAGCTCGGCCTCTATCTGGCGGTACACCTCGGCCACCAGCTCACCGGCGCCCTCGGCCTGCTCGGGGGTCAGCATTACGCCCCCATGTCCACGGAGTTCGTGCCGATCAAACGCATGGCCTCCTCGTCGGACATGTCGAAGAACGTGGCCATGTACTTCCACGCCGGCACCACGCCTGCGGCGATCTCCGCGAGCATCATGTTCTTCTCGGCCTGGGTGTCCACGATGATGGAGTCGTCGAAGGACACCTCTATCGGGCCGAAGTTCTTCTCGATCTTCGCGCCGCAGTGGATCCGGGCGCAAGTGAGCAGGCTTCCCGTGATCGTCTGGAGCGAGCGCCTGATGGAGTTCTCGTGCTTGCGGATGTTGCGCATGAGGGCCGAGTTGTCGGCGGACACCTCGGTGGCGGTCTTCAGGCCGCCCGACTTGTCAAGGGTGAAGTAGTTCTGCCCGAAGCCGGCGAGATCGCCGAACTCGGCGAGGGCCACGTCCAGGGCGGAGCGGATGGGCTCCGTCCTGATGGCGGGGGAGTACACCTCGTAGAGGTTCTTGCCGTCCTGACCCTCCAGCTTGCGGAACTTCCTGTCCCCGTCGCCCATGGCGACCGGCACGGCCTTCCCGTGATCGTCGCGCAAGTCGATCATCGACTCATCCAGGAACACGATGGCCTCCGTCAACTCGATCTCCTGGAACAGGGCGTCGTAGGCAAGATCGACCGACTTTGCCGCATCCAGCGCGTCGGCGAACACGCTCATGCCGTAGGGGGACAGGTCAACGGCAGTGTTCTCGATGGCCGGCCTCACGAGTGCGAAGGTGGGGGTGGCGCACTTCGTGTCGAATGAGGACAGCGCCCCGTGCTCCTCGGGGACGAGTTCTCGGTTCCCCTGGAACATGGCTGTCTTGATGACGTAGCGGCCCTCCTCGATCACGTGCATGCAGAGCTGGTGCGCCCTCTTGCCTTCTATGGACACCTCCGTGACGAACGCGCACTCGGTCACGCCATCGGGAGTCCAGGACAGGGGCACGACCATGCGAGCGTCGTAACAGCGCACCAACACCTTGGAATCGGTCTCCGAGGCGCCTATGTCGAACCGCAGCGCCCACGCTCCCGTGCCGAGCGCCCACGCCTTCTCGATGAGCTGCTGCCCGGTGGGCCAGAACCCGTGCTCCTCCAGGTAGGTTTGGAGCCATTCGTTGGCCTTGCTCTTGTTGACCGATATGCCCGTATCCTCGTTGAGGAGCATGGAGGCCCATTCCCTGCACGCCCTGCGGTGCGGGTGCAGGGAGAGCCTTCGGCGCGTGCCGGTGCTGTCGTCCGGCTTGCGGTACTCCAGCTCGTACCAGGCGTCGGAGCAAGTGTACCAGTTCCACCACTCGTTGATGTGCGGCGCCATGGCCGTGTCGATCCGGTAGCCCGCCCTCTTGATGTAGCGGACGATCAGGTCGGGTATTTTGAACTCGTTCTTCGCCAAGCCCATGCTCCTCTCTCGCGGCTTCGATTATTCCGCCCATGTCGCGTAGGCCATCTTGCCCTTGCGTGCGATGTCCATGACCGAGTAGCGGGCCGAGTCCACCCAGTGGTCGTTGCCGTCGGGGATGGAGTTCAGCCACTCGCCGTCGGCGTTCTGCTCGTACTCCATCTGCCTGACCTCCTTGGCCAGGCGTGGGCACCGCTCGGGGTCGATGATCCAGGTGATGGAGGCCAGGAACTCGTAGGAGGCCATGCGCATGTTCCCCTTCTGGGCGGCCACGGCCTTCACTCCCGCAGCTTTCTGCGCGGCTATGGCGGTGGGGTTGGCATCGTCGGAGCGCACCGTGAGGCGGTGGTACTCGGGGGCCTCGCCCGGTTCGTCGGCCCATGTGAGCAAGTCGATGATGCGCTGGGCTTGCTCGTCCGGCTGGAGCTTGTTGCCGCCGTCCTCTATGTACGTGGTGAGCGTCCTGCTCGCCTGGTGCCATTCGCTGACGACGAAGGCCCACGGGTCGGGCCACCATCCGAAGTCCTGGCCGCACCTGATGTTGTCGAAGGCGGCTATCTCCTCGTCTGTCACCTCGCGGAACACGGCGTTGTCGAACACGCTGCCGCCGAGGCCCACGGGGATTCCCAGGTACTCGTGCTCGTAGGACTTGGGGTCGGTGCGCCGCAGCTCCTCGGCGTCGGCAATGAACTGCGCTCCCAGCCATTCGGCCGGGGCCTCAAGGTACGTCGAGCGGAACACCTCGCCGCCGGCCGCCTCGATGGCCTCGGTGTGCTCGTTGATCCAGCAGGTCTTCGAGCGCGGGGGATTGTAGCTGTAGATGCGCACGAAGTCGGCCCCGCCGCGCGTGAGCGACTGGTTGACCATGCGGATCTCGGCCATGCCGCGGAACATGTCCGCCTCCTCGTACCAGCCGATGCCGATGTGGCCGAAGGGGACCTTGACGGACTTGATCTTCTTGGGGTTGTCGCACCCGCGGAACAGGATGAGCTGTCCCGTCGATTTCTTCCTGATGCGCAGGGTCGAGTCCGGCATGTCGTACTCGCCGGCCAGGCCCAGCATGTTGACGGCCCACACCACCTGGGCGTAGGCGGAGTCGCGCAGGGAGTTCTTGTAGCGCATCAGCACCAGGCCGTGCTGGTCGGGGTGGCGCTCTATCCAGTTGACCAATTCGAGCGCGGCGAAGGAGGACTTCATGGAGCCGCGGCCGCCGCCGAGCCACACGTCGGTGATCTCGCCCGCGGCGATGAGGCGGTGGGGCCGCAGGAAGGCCGGGGCGATGAGGAGGCCGAAGTCCGCCACGAACACGGGCCGCGCCTCGGGCTCGTCCTCGGGCAGCCATTTGAGAAGGGCCTCGCTGCTCCTGATGGCGGCGCTCGAAGCGGCGCCGTAGTTGAGGGGGCTGGCGTCGCGGGCCCGCTCGTAGGCGTCCTCGGCTATGTCGGCCAAGCGGTCGATGACCTGGGCGCGGGTGATGCGTGCCTCCTTGGCGGCGGCCTCGCGAAGGTAGGCGAGCCTATCCAAAATCTCACCATTGCGCTCCAGCTCGTACGCCTTGGTATCGACCGTGGATTCCTTCCACCGGATTGCCGAGGGGTACGCCTCCCGGTACGCCTGGCGCTGGGAGAGCCCGCGCGTGCGGGCCTGGCAGTATTTCTCCTGCTTGGGGGTGAGCACTTAGAACCTCTCGCGGTGCGGCGTGACGCTCTTGCACCACGGGCACCACATGGTCTTGATATGGTCTCGCTTGCGCAGCTTGCCGCGCTGTCGGCGCACGGGGAACTTGCCGCGGCACTTGCAGCACTCCATCTGGCTCAGGGGCACGGGGCACCTCCTCTCTCTCGGGGTCATGGTGGGGGAGGTGTCGCAAAAGCAGCGGGCCGCCCTCCAGGGCGGCCCAATCAGAAGGAGGGCGCGGGCGCACCGATCAGAACCCCGCGCACCTGCATGGTCTCAACTGTGTCGCTAGCCCAACCTCTCCTCCGCGGCGAGGCTCGTCTCCTCGCGGGAGGTGGCCCGACGAGGCTGTGATGGTGTGCAGCGGCTCGTCCACCCTGTGGCCGGTGTTCGTGCCGTAGAACTTCGTGACGAACGGCGTGCACAGGTAGTGCTTGACGCCCTGGGCCACCACCGTGCCCAGAGGCTCGCGCACCGACCCTATCCTCGGCGCCTGGCCCGGGCGCTCCCCGTAGCCGATCTGCACCAGGAACGGCTCCGGGTCGTCCAGCACGAACTTTCGCAGCCCTCTGGCGATGCGGCGCATGGTGGCCTCGGCCAGGGGGCGCTTGCGGCCGAAGATCGACTCCCCGGTGTCCGAGAAGTCGATGCACTCCGACACCGGCACGTAGGGCTCGCCGAACAGGCCGTCCCCGTGGGTCGGCTCGGGCCACCGGGTTGGCAGCCCGTCGCGCCTGAGCACGGCGTACCACCGGCGGCGGGTGGTCGGCGCCCCGTAGTCGCAGGCCGACAGCTCGCGGCACTCGAAGGTGTAGCCCAGCTCTCCCATGGCCTCCACGAAGCGGTTGTACTCCTCGCCCTCGCGGGCCTTGATCGGCCGCCCGTCGGAGCCGAGCGGCCCCCACTTCTGTATCTCGGCCACGTTCTCCATGAAGATCACGTTTGGCTTGATCTCGCTCGCGTGCTTGTGCACGGCCCAGGGCAGCATCCGCAGGCCCGACAGGCGCGGCGCCCCTCCCTTGGCCCGGGAATGGCTCGGGCTGGCCCACATCACGTCCACCGGCTCGTCGCCCACGAGGTGCCGAAGATCGGCCTCGAAGATGTCCTCGGTCACGTGGTGCGTGCGCGGGTGGTTCGCCCGGTGCATCGCGATGGCCTTGGGGTCGTGATTGACGGCTATGTCGCACGGCTTGCCCAAGGCAGCCTCGATGCCGGTGGAGGCGCCGCCCCCGCCGGCGAAGCAGTCCACTACCTTGCCCACCAGTTGCACCTCCTTCCTTCGCTCCACGACATCCAGCACACCACACCCACGGGCACGAGCACCGCCGCCATGGCGGCGCGGGCTAGCATTCCGTCCTCCGCTCGAACCACTCCATCCAGGCGTCGATGGCTCCTGCGAGCAACGGCTTGACGAGCGCCCACAGCGTGGCGCAGAGCAAGATGCCAACAGACACGGCGGCCGCGAAGAGGACGACGAAGAGAACGATAAGGCCGAAGACGGAGATGCATGCGACAAACAATTCGGCCATGCTCATGCGATCACCTCGATGCGGTGCGGCGGCGTGACCTCGATGATGCGCAGGGGGCGCTCAAGGCCCCAGTCGGCGGAGCCGGACACGGCGACGAGATGGGCCACGTCGCTGGGCCGCAGCTCGTCGTCCATCACGTAGGGCTGGCGGCACTCGTGGCGCACGTACCAGCCCCGGAAGAGCTCCTTGCCGTCGGCGTCGAGCACCCGCACCATGGGCACCCCGGACACGGGCTCCATCTGCTCCCGCTCGGCGGCTACGGCGTCGTTGGGAGCGAATCGGTAGCTTATGCTTCTCATCTACCCCACCACCTTCGCGCCGCAGTTCGGGCACCAACGGGGAAGCAGGTACTCCGTGGCGTTCGCCATGGGGGAAGGGGAAATCCAAACATGGCACTCCGAGCAGTACCAGCCGCCGTCTTTAGCCGGCTCAATTCGGCACGTGTGCTCGGCGCGGGCGTTCCAGGCGGCGATGACATCGGCCATCGTCTTCCTTTCGGATGTACGCGACCCTATGAAGGGAATCGCTCCGCACTGCTGACACTGCACATCGAACGTGCCGCTTTCTTCACAGTAGAACGCCTTCGCCTCGCCCCCGCAGAACGGGCACGGCTTAAGCTCATCGCTCATCTGACTCTCCTTTCCCCGCGCCCCAGCAGCACCAGTCGCTCGGGCGCGTGTACTTCTGCACTACTGTGCACCAATCGGGAGAGTAGTTACCCGCCATCGCGCCCCAGTTGACGCAACCATCGCAGCGCACCAGCTCTCCCTCGTCAACCCACGAGGTGCGCTCCCCGTCGATCTCGGTTACGCGCATGATGCGCTCTTCCCCGCGCTTGTGCTCGCTCATCTCGCCTCCTCCAACCACTCGTCCACGGTCTTGCACGGTATACCGCACGCCACGGCCACGGCCCTCTCAAGGCACGCGCCATCGGACTGCTCCCAGCCGTCGAGGAGGGCCAGGCCGTCGTAGCGAGGGACGGGATGCCTGACACCGGGTTTTTGGGTGCGCCCGGTAAGCTCGTTGATGCACAGCAGCATGGCCGTCCTGTGGTTATCGTCCGGCTCTACGATGTCGTGAGGGACAAAAGCCTCGTACCCCATCTCTACGAGCCATGCACGCGCCTCGTAGAAGTCGGTGCAGTTGTTATGCTGCTTGCCCGTGACGGGGCCGCTGATGTAGAGGTAAGCCATGGCTACTCGCCTCCCTTGCGGGCGTCGAGATATTCCCATCGGTACCCATGAGCCGTTTCCCTAAGCCCTCGACAAACCTTTGATATTGCCGCGCCTTGATCGCTCGAACCCATGCAGGACGAAGCTTCCCTTAGGCTGTCGAATACGATTCCGTCCTCCCTGACCACCTTGCGCATATGAGCCCTTCTTGAAGCAGCAAGCGTGGCTTCAGACGGATGGCTTCCCTTAAGTCCGTGCGAGTATGCGTGTCTCTCGTTCTCAGATCTGTCGCACCACTCAAGATTGCCCACGTAGTTGTTCTCCTTGTTGCCGTCGATGTGGTTGACTTCAAGCTTGTACTCGGGATTCGGTATGAACGCCAGCGCGACAAGCCTGTTTACGCGAAGCGTTGACTTCCGGTTCTCCTTGCTCAAGCACACGGTTAGGTACCCGTCCTTGTTCCTACTCGGTCGCAAGATCTTCCCCGGCGATGTGCTTTTCGGAAGGCTCAGCACAAGCCCCGAGTCAGATACCTGATATAGACCCTCGTATCCGGGAACATCGCGCCACTGGATCATTTCGACACCTCATCTAATCGCCTTTGGCGGCGGAGCAGGTCGAGCAACTGGGCGTGCATGCAGCTGCGGGTATCGAACCAATCCCGGGGGATTTTTCCGTCGATTTTCGCGGGGCAGCATCCGCAGCCTGCGTCGCGGCACCCCCAGTAATCAGAGGTGGACTTCCGCGCATCCTCGTCGATGCGCTGCTGGGTGTCGGGCGGGGTGTGGGTGAGAAAATCCGCCAGGTAGCACGTCCAGCCCTTGCCGTCGGGCAGGGACACTCTCACCGAGCCGTCGCGATCGATGCTCGCCACCTCAAGAGGATCGCCGATCCAATCGCCGTCGATCGGGTACACCGTCTCGTCCTTCACGATGGGTTTTCCGTCGGCTCCCAGCACCTCGGGGGCGGGGCGCTCCACGCGCTCGCCTGCCGCGTAGCCGATTGATCGGTTCGGCGTGGCTACGAAGAACTCGCCGTCGTCGTAGACGCAGTATCCATTGATGTCCTCGTACTCGCGGACGCCAACAACCTCCCCGTCCTCGAAGCGGGGGCGCGGCAGCCAGCAGCGTTCCAGCCATTCGATAACGCCCTCGCCGTCGCGGAACTCGGGCCATCCCTCGTATTTGGCGATTGTCTCCATCGCCATCCGGCAGTTCTTCGCGAGAGATCCCTCAAGCTCGGCGTCGATCTTGTCGGCGAGGGCGATGAGGGCGGTGTCCCGCAGGTAGCAGTCACGCAGGCCGTGGCAGAAGGCCCCGTTCAGCGTCATCTCGCAATGGGAGTGGCCTACCATGTACTCTTTCGCCGCCCACCGCAGCAGCTCGCTGGCGGTCATGTCCTTGGGGTCTTTCCCGGTCATGGCTACTCACCGTCCTTGAGCTTCATCAGATCATCGCGCACCTGCTGCTCGGACACGCCGTAGCAGAACGCGATGGCCACCGTTGCAGCATCCATCCGAAACGACGACTCGATGATTCCGAACATGAGCTCATCGGCGCTTGCGCCCTTCGCCTCCCCCATGGCCCTCTTGACGTTGGCGGAGATGTCGTTGTCGAGGTAGCGTAGGGCGTCCTCGTAGGTCGCCGTGATCTGCTTCTGCTCGTTGATCTTCTCCATATTCATCTTCCTTTCAGTATTCGTCGCAGTCCCAGTCCAAGCTGTACTCGTTCTGGGCCTCCCAGTCGTCTCGTTTCTCGGCAAGGTAGTCTTCGGGGTCGTTCCACGGAGCCGTGGGGTCGCCTTCCCAGGTTCCCGGCGGGTAGTTGTCCATCATGCCCACACCTCCATCGGTTTCGGGACGGGCTGCCACCCGTCCAATTCGAGGGCCGTCACGTCGTTCACCGGCCTGTCGGTTCGCAGCCCCTCCCACCAATCGCCGGATGGGCGCAGGTGCAGGCAGTGCCGTTCGAGCAGGCCGTGGCATCCGGCGGAGCTTCCCCACCCGCACACGGTCACCGTCGGCCCTTTAAGGCCGCCCGCCGACCGCGGGACGATGTGGTGCCTCTCGCTCCACGGCCTGCCGCAGAACGGGCACCACGGCAACTCGATGGACGGCATTGCCATCATCGCCCTCTGGTACTCGTTCACTTCCACCTCCGCTCGACGCGCTTGCCGCACACCTCGGTTTCGACAACCAGGGGGCGGCCCAAAAGGTGCCTCGCGGTGAGGCGGAACCACCGCTGGCAGGCCTTGCAGCGGCACCCGCGCTTAAAAGCGTCCCTAGTTCCATGCTTGACCGTTTCCATTGGCGCTCCATTCCCGCGCGATGATCTCGCGCACCGTGTCGATGTTCTTCTTCGCCAGCATCAGCGCCTCGCGGTTGGCGTCGTACTCGGCCTGTGCGCAGTCGCGCTTGAGCCGCAGGTCGGCTATGTCGTCGCACCCGCACACCAGATCGCCGATGATCGTCACCGGGGTTCCGCCAGTGCGCTCCCACAGGGTGCGCACCCGCTTCTGCACCCGGTACTCCCGCTCCGCCTCGGCCAGCGCCACGCCCAGCGGAACCATCTGGTCCAGGGCCTTTCTAGCCTCGGCCATGGCGCCGAAGAGCGACGTTTGCAAGTCCTGCCCGCTACTCATGGCGCGGCCTCGCGATCACCGCGTTGCCGTCGTCCATAACTCTGCGGACGATGGCCTGGGCCGTCTCGGCGTCCCCGCCACCGCAGGCGAACCGCGCCGCCAGGGAGTCGCGGTCGTACTGGCTGGTGAAGATCGTGGGGCGCT
>OFFJ01001578.1_pt1 | contig 16368 bp, 13 predicted proteins | sample 1521261 | NCBI WGS metagenome assembly OFFJ01 (sample SAMEA3504122, study PRJEB24116) | mouse gut metagenome | biome: mouse gut; feature: mouse-associated habitat; material: faeces | place: Denmark | collected 2011 | reverse complement strand
GGTACATATAAGGTGTATCGCCATTTGGGCTAAAATCTATTGACGACACTATCTAAAAAATTCTTTATTGTATTTTATAATCTTATACAATGAATTTAAGCTGTTCTATTGCATACAAAGGAATATTAACCAGCCAATCTTCTTTTTTGAAATCTGCCATTGAAGTACGGACAGATATTTTGGGAGAGAATTTTTCCTGATAGGTTTTTAAACTTTTGGCTTTCAGGTTTACTTCTGCTTTTACTTCAACCGGAGCAATGAGTTCTCCTGCATCAACTACAAAATCAACCTCACAGGAATTTTTGTCATTGGTATAATAATACACGCTCAGGTCTTCCAGTGTTTTTAACTGCTGACAAACATATTGTTCTGTTAATGCTCCTTTGAATTCAGTAAACAGATTATTCCCATCAAGTAAAGTACCCTGTCGAAGACCTGTCATACAACTAAGTAATCCAACATCTACAGCAAACAATTTAAATGCTTTCAAATCTTCATAGGCTTTTAACGGAATACCTGCACCATTGACACGGCTGACTTTATGCACAAGCCCGCAGTCAGAAAGCCACATAATGGCTGTTTCATAATCTTTTGCACGACCTCCCTCACGAACAAGACCATAAATAAATTTTTTATTTTCTTTGGCTAATTGTGAGGGAATACTGTTCCATACCATACGGATTCTGGGAACAATTTCGTGCGGTGCGTGTTTTGAAAAATCTTGCTCATATGCGGTAAGAATTCGCTTTTGAATTTCACGAACTTCAGTAAAATCTTTATTCTCTGCAAAATACTGGACAGCTTCCGGCATGCCGCCTACAAAATAATATTGTTTTAAGGCATCAATATATGTTTGCTTAAAACTTGTAATCATCTGAAAATCTTGTTTTTCAAGTAAACGGGCAAAGCGTTCTTGCCCCAATGCCATAAGAAATTCATTGAAAGAAAGAGGATAGAGTTTTAAAAAATCTACCTTACCCACAGGAAAGGACGTTCCCTCATGTAAAGCGATACCTAACAAAGATCCAGCGCAAACAATATGAAATTGCGGTGCATTTTCATAAAAATATTTAAGAGAAGCCAAGGCTCGCGGAACTTCCTGTACTTCATCAAAAATCAATAACGTATTATCAGGTTCAATTTTATGCCCTGCATATAATTCCAGTCCCATAATAAGACGATCTGTATCTAAATCAGACGCAAAAAGTTCTGCCATTCTGGAATTGGCGTCAAAATTGATATATACTGTATTTCTATATGCATGTTTGCCAAATTCTTTCATGAGCCAAGTCTTGCCAACTTGCCGGGCGCCTTCAATAATCAAGGGCTTGCGATACTTATTTTCTTTCCATTTTAACAATTTTTGTATGGCAATGCGGTACATAGTATACCTCCATTTTTATGTCATAAATGGAGTTATAATGAAATATCACAAAAAATGCAACGAATAAATGTTGAATAATTACATTTTTTACGCCGAATAATAGATGTGTTTGCCATTTTATTTAAAATGTATCATCTGCCTATTCTTCTATCCTTTACCTTTTCAAAAGTTTTTGCAAAGATTGCAGTAAAGGATTTAAGTTGTTGTACACAGTGGTCAAGTGCTGCAAGGTTTCGGCGTATTGGGTCAAAGTCGATTGTAAATCCCTGTTTTGAGCCATAAGAAAAGCTATTTGCTCCGCCTGGCTTTGCAGTGTCTGTTCCTGCTCTGCTTTGGCTTTGATTTTTTCGGTCAGTGAGGTCAAACTGTTCTGCATACATTGCTCCTTTTAGACGTAATTTTTCTTTGCTGTTTGGTTCGATAACTGTGATATAGTCTTTGCCTTGCCTGTTTATTTGCAATCCAATATCTTGTAATGCTTGTATAATATCTGTTCTGTTTTTGATTTTTCCCTGTTCAATTTGCTGAATAATATACGAATGTAAAGTTTCTTTTGCCTGTTCCCGTTCTTCTTTTTTCAAAGGCGTTTTACCCCAGCGAATAAGCCTTGCATTGTTTAAGTCGGCTTGTTCAGGTACATATAATCTTGCCCGTGTTGGGTCGTCCGGTCTTGCCCAGTTTTCTTTGATATTGAAATAATCACGCAAGATATCAAAATATTTCTGCCAGCCAGGAGGGCAGGGATTATATGCTTTGCCCCCATAAAAGTTCCACCCGTGGAATAACAAAATGCAGTTCATGGTGCTTTGCATGGCTGTGGCGTACCCATAAAATATTGCGTTGGTCTTGTTCCAATCCTGCAAAAGCCAAATTTTCAAAAGCGTCTATGATTTCCTGTTCTTTTTCTGAGCTTATTACATCATCGGGATGCCAGGACAAAACACCATCTGTAAATTTCCATTGCGAGAAAGTCTGTCTATAATTTGTTGGGTTTTATCAACATCACCACGCAGCACAACAGGGGGATTTTCTTTTCTGTTCGGATAATCAAGGCGGATAAGATAATGCGTAGGACTTTTGCCGTTTCCTTTGCCATGAGGAAAAACTTTTATATACATATTATTCTTCCTTATGGTGCAGGGCGTGCAGTTCCTTTTCAAAATCAGCAAGGGCAAGCACAACTTCCAAGGCTTCTGCCTTGGATTTATAGATATTTGCCCACGTTGCAAGCTGATTGAGATTTGCGCCTATACGGGCAAGCTGAAATAAATATTCTTTTATCAAAGGATCTTGCCGTACTCTGTAATTGAGAGTTCGTACCCGTATAAAATCTGTAAGGCTCAACCCTAACTCATTTGCTTTTTGCATGAGTAAATTTTTTTCATTTGGAGTAACCCGAATTTTTATCCACGCAGTTTTTCTGTTTTCAAAATTTTCTTTCTTTGAAGAAGAGTTTTTTCTCATACTATGCCTTTTAAAATTTGGGGGTTTGAAGGGGGGCTTTGCCCACTCACCAGCCTGTTGTGGTATGTGCCGACGTGTACCCACAATGGGTAGGCTGGCTGGCAAATTTTACAACAGTAAAAATTGCAAAACTATTTGCATAAAAACAACCAACTCTACACTGAAAAATAAGTGGTTATCTTTTGGGATAGCCTTTATTATTTGCTGGCTTTTTCGTTCTTTTCTAATTTTCTTTATTGCATTGCAGAAGCAAGACTGTACTAAGAAGCTGGGTTTATGCTTGCAGTATAGCAAATTATAAAGTGTTTTCCTTTACACAGAGGTAATAAAAGCGTATCTTTATCAATTAGCAGAGTATAGCTTTGAATGGAGAGCTTAAGAAAAATCGGGGCAGAGCTTGTTCTTGACTATGTAAAAAAGGAAGCAGGGGAATTGCTGGAAATGTTTTATGAAGAGAATAAGACAAAGAACAGTGGAAAAGTAAAATAAGTACTTTAAATTTTTTAGGGTATATTTTAGGGTATCGTTTGTAATACCATTAAAAAGAACAAATAAAAACATTGTGTTATAATGTTATTCGGAGTACGCCAGGGACACCAGTATTTTTATCAGTAAAGCCCTATGTTCTTCACATGGGGCTTTTTTGTTATATTTTTAAGGTTAGTTTTTTTGTATCCGGTTAAGAAAATACGTCTATTCATTTAGTTATCTTATTAGTTTAATAATTACACTTAATTATAGAAATCAATTGCCGGGCACACAGCGTTTAGCATTAACAAAAATTATTATTGTGTTAAAAAGCAAGTAAAATCTATAAGTACTTTTATTGGTTATAACGTAAACTTTGTTTTACAATAATTCGATTAATTATATTTTATTTTAATATCATGTCAAGCATCATACTGATAAAAAATAAATTAAATCAATAAAAATAGATAGATAGCCAGTAATAAGTAATTTGTCCCTTTGTATTTACTTTATGGGTTTAAATTTATATATTTTAATTGCGTTATTGATGCAAAAAGATATTTTTTATTTAGACAATATTTTTTTTGAGGTTTGTATGAATTTTACAATGGAAAATATCCTCTTTCTTGGTTCTGTACTGATATTTTTTAGTATTCTGATGACAAAGGCAAGCACGAAATTTGGTATACCTACCTTGCTTTTGTTCTTATTCTTAGGCATGCTTTTTGGCAGTGACGGTTTAGGTCTGCACTTTTATAATGTGGAACAGGCACAATTTATCGGTATCATCGCATTGAGTATTATTTTGTTTACCGGCGGCATGGACACTAAAATTAAACAAATCCGTCCTGTTCTGGCACAGGGGTTATTGCTTTCGACCTTTGGGGTTGTGCTGACAACGTTTTTTACAGGATTATTTATTTATTGTTTGTTTCAGCTTGATTTTATTCCCATGACTCTGACGCTGCCAACGTCGTTTTTGTTGGCAGCTACCATGTCATCAACGGACAGTGCCTCTGTTTTCAGTCTTCTGCGCTCACAAAATCTGGAACTGAAAGATAATCTTCGTCCTATGCTTGAGCTTGAAAGCGGAAGCAATGACCCTGTTGCGTATATGTTAACTATCGTTTTAATCCAATATATAGCTTATCCTGATACTGTTTCTGGGGTAAACGTACTTGTGCAGTTTGCAGTGCAGTTTCTTGTTGGCATGGGCTTTGGGGGCTTGTGCGGCTTTGGCATGGTAAGGCTTTTGAGTTGTATTAATTTGAAAAATGCCATGCTCTATCCCTTATTGGTATTGGTTACCGTTTTTATCACCAGTACGGCGACAGTGTATTTTAATGGAAACGGGTACTTGGCTGTCTATATAGCCGGAATAATTTTTGGTAATACAAAAAACCGCTTCAGACGGGAAATTAACACGTTTATGGATGGATTTACTTGGCTTTTCCAGATTGTGATGTTCCTTGTCCTTGGTCTATTGGTCAATCCGCATGAAATGTGGCAAGTTGCTGTTTTTGCACTTATTATTGGTTTATTTATGATGTTTGTTTCCAGACCTGTCAGTGTATTTCTTTGTTTGCTGCCTTTTAGGAAGATGAGCAGAAAAGCAAAACTTTTTGTTTCATGGGTAGGATTGCGAGGGGCAGTACCTATTATTTTTGCAACCTATCCTCTGGTGGCAGGCGTGGACTATTCGAACCAGCTTTTTAATATGGTCTTTTTTATTACCCTTGTTTCTCTTGTTTTGCAGGGTATGACAATTTCCAAAACGGCAATATCCTTTGGCTTAAAAGATGAAAATGCTGTGCCTCAAAAATCTTTTGATGTGGAATTATCTGATGATATTAATTCTGTTCTGCGGGAAGAATATGTGCAGAGCGATACAGCAGGCAAAACATTGTCGGAACTGCGTATGGAACAGGGGACACTTGTTATGTTGATAAAAAGAAACATGAAATATATTATCCCCAACGGAAGCACTATTTTGCTGGAGGGAGATAAATTATTGATTATCGAAGAAACCAAATGAGGTTTTGATAGGTCATTGTTGCTTGGGGATGGCTTTGTTGTCCATTTGCGTAAAGCTCGCTTACTCGCTAAGGCTAATAACTTTGTCGCCATTTGCTGTTGGCTCTGTTGTTCATTTCTGTATCTTTGCTGGTTGCTTCCGTAACGTTCACAAATTTATTAACGGCTGTCGCAGGGCTTATTTTTCGATAGCTATCGCTCTCTCCAAATTTTCTTTCAATGCCGTTTTATAACTACTTTTCATAAGAGAGAAGTCGTTTTTATTCAGTATAGTTACTGGACTCCTCATTTCTCTAAAAAAAATAAGTAAAAGCTGCAGAAAACTGCTCCAATTGAGATGCCATTGCATAGGATAAAATAAAAATTGTATGATTAAACAAAAAAAGGCGGCATAAGCCGCCTTTTTTATATTTTTGCAAAGAGCAAATTACTATTTGCTAACTTCTGCAAGAGCTTTGTCAAGAGCTGATACGATAACATCAATGTCAGCAGTTGTAGCAATAAGAGCCGGGCTGAAACAAAGGGTGTTATTGAATTTCTTGAAGCAGCGAGAAGTTTTACCGATAAGAACGCCTTGCTTCATGCAGTTACCAACAACTGCACCGGCAAAGGATTCAGCAACCGGTTCTTTCGTAGCACGGTCTTTTACAAGTTCCATACCTAAGAACAAGCCTTTACCGCGAACATCGCCAACACAAGCATACTTATCTTTGAGTTCGAGAAGTTTACCCATGAAGTATTCACCTACTTTCGTGGTGTTTTCAAGGAGATTTTCTTTTTCAATGATTTCAAGGTTAGCAATAGCAGCTGCAGGACCGGAAGTACATCCACCGAAGGTAGAAATATCACGGAAATATTTTTCACGGTCAGCAGGATCAGCAATGAAGTCTTGGAATACTTTTTCAGTTGTAACTGTGCAGGAAATAGCTGCATAACCGGAAGCAACACCTTTAGCCATGGTTACGATGTCCGGTTGTACGTCAAAGTGCTGATAGCCAAACCATTTACCGGTTCTGCCAAGACCGCAGACAACTTCGTCAATGATAAGAAGAATGTCATATTTCTTACAGATTTCAGAAACTCTCTTGAGGTAATCTTGTGGAGGAACAAGAACACCGCCGCCGGCAGTGATAGGTTCTACGATAACACCGCCAACGGTGTCAGGACCTTCAGCGATGATAACTTTTTCAAGTTCGTTAGCAAATAATTCACCAAGTTTAGGATCTTTTGGATCAAGCCCCCATGGGTTACGGTAGCAGTCAGCTTCCGGGAATGGAATAAAGCCGGGAGTGAATGGTCCGTATTGGTCACGGCGTTCTTCTTGACCACAGGCAGAAAGAGTAGAAATGGTTGTACCATGGTAGTCACGGTTACGATAAAGAACTTTATATTTCTTGCCTTGGTGTTTCAAAACAGAAATTTGACGAACAATCTTGAATGCTTTTTCGTTAGCTTCGGAACCGGAGTTAGAAATATAAACACGGCTCATGCCAGGCATTTTAGAAATAAGTTTTTCAGCAAAAAGAGCTGTTGGGGTGTTACCAAAAGAGTTAGCAAAGTAGCAAAGTTTTTTGAGTTGTTTTGCAACAGCGTCAACGATTTCGTCACGGCCGTATCCAACGTTAACGGTCCAAACACCACCGGATACAGCGTCAAGATATTTGTTGCCTTTTACGTCATATACGTTGATGCCTTCGCCATGGTCGAAAAGAACAGGGTCAGCATTTTCAAAATTTTTGTGTTGGGTCAAATGGTGCCATACATATTTTTTATCAAGAGCAATAACTTCCTGAGCGGTAAGTTCTTTTTTGCAGCAAGCCATAATAGTAGCCTCCAAAAGGATTTTATTGTTTAAATGTGATTATAAAAAAAGTCCATAGGGGGGGACATATATCCCCTATGGACAAAAGATTATATTAGAGTGCTTCGCTCAAAGCGTGGCATTCCATGTTGAATTTGTCAGCAACGCCCTTGAAGAATACTTTACCGTCATGGGTGTTAAGACCTTTTGCAAGAGATTCGTTAGCTTTGCAAGCGTCCTTCCAGCCCTTGTTAGCAAGCTGTACCATGTAAGGCAAGGTTGCGTTGGTAAGGGTGAAAGTAGAAGTACGAGCAACAGCACCGGGCATGTTGCCTACGCAATAGCAAACTACGCCGTTGTCAGACATAAATGTCGGGTTATCGTGGCTTGTAGCACCGTGTTTAGCTGTGATTTCAACAGCACCGCCTTGGTCAATAGCAACGTCAACGATAACTGAACCGCGTTTCATGGTTTTTACCATGTCGTTAGTAACAAGTTGCGGAGTTGCAGCACCAGGAATAAGAACGGAACCGACAACAACATCAGCGTCTTTTACTGCATGAGAAATGTTCAAAGCGTTAGAGAAGAGGGTTTGGATTTTGTTGCCATAAAGGTCGTCAATTTGACGGAGACGGTCAATATTGTTATCAATAATGGTAACTTTAGCGCCCATGCCGACAGCAACTTTAGCAGCGTTGAAACCAACAACACCGGCACCAACTACTACGAAGTTAGCAGCAGGAACACCGGCGGTACCGCCCATGAGAAGACCCATACCGCCTGCGTTTTTGGTAAGGAGGTTAGCAGCAACTTGAGCAGCCATACGACCTGCAACTTCTGACATAGGAGCAAGAAGAGGAAGTACGCGGGTTGGGAGTTGTACTGTTTCATAAGCGATAGCTGTTACTTTCTTTTCGAGAAGAGCTTTCGTAAGAGCCGGTTCTGCAGCAAGGTGAAGATAGGTGAAAAGAACCATGCCTTCACGGAAATATTGATATTCTGATTCAAGAGGTTCTTTTACTTTAACAACCATATCGCCGCTCCAAGCTTCTTTAGCTGTGCTAACGATAGTTGCGCCTTGTGCTTTATAATCATCATCATGAATACCGATTTCATCACCGGCTTTGGTTTCAACTAAAACTTTGTGACCTGCGTCAACAAGAGCTTTTACACCAGCAGGGGTGATACCAACACGATATTCTTTGTTTTTAATTTCTTTTGGAACACTAACGATCATTTTTTTTCTCCTAAAAATTTTATTAGTTAGTTTAAACAGAAAACTCTGTTTATCAATTCTGCTACCTATATAGCAATTCTTGTTCCAAAATTAACAGTTTAAAATTTTATTTTTTTATTGTGTTGAAAAGTATGAGAAAAAAATATTTTTTGTCTGGAGATATTTTTCACAAATAAAAAAATGCATGGTTTAAAAGAGTAAACAATGCATTTTTGACTTGCCTGAATAAGGGTTTTAATCAGAAATTTTTATGCCCAGATGTTTTGCTTTTCTCACCACGGTAGACTGGCTAATTCCCAGTTTTTTCGCTGCCTTATATGTACTTCCTTCCTGCACAAGGGTATCTTTAATCATGGTGTATTCCAGCTCGAAAACTGCTTCTTCAAGGGTTTTGTCATTGAGATTGGCAATGGAAGTTTGCGTATTTTCAGTTAATTTTTCTTTAAAGACATAGGGATGCAAATCTGAAGGGCGGATGAGATTTCCTTCTGTCATGGCAGCCAAATACTCCACAGCTCCTCGAAGTTCCCGCACATTGCCCGGCCATGAAAAAGAGGAGAGGGCAAGCAGGGTTTTAGGGGCAAAGCTTTTTGTGGTATTGAGCCGCTTGCATGCGTCTGCCAGAAAAGATTTTGCAAGTTCAGGGATATCTTCCTGACGCTCCCTAAGAGGAGGGATATTAACATTTAATATATGCAGCCTGTAAAAAAGGTCTTCACGAAATTCTTTGCGTTTGACTAATTCATCTAAGGGTCTGTTGGTTGCAGCTATGATACGCACATCGACATTGACAAGGGTATTTCCCCCTACGCGGTGAAAACCATAATTATCCAGTACATGCAAAAGCTTAGCCTGCACGGAAAGAGGAAGTTCGCCAATTTCATCTAAAAGCAGTGTACCTTTGTCTGCCTGTTCAAAATAGCCTCTTCTTCCTGCCTGATCTGCGCCGGTAAAGGAGCCTTTTTCATAGCCGAACAGTTCGGAATCAATCAGAGATTCTGCAATAGCTGCACAGTTTATGGCAATAAAGGGTCTGTCTTTTCGGGAGCTGTTTTCATGAATAAAGGAGGCGGCAAGGCTTTTTCCTGTTCCTGTTTCGCCTAAAAGCAAAACACAGGAAGGTGATTTTGCAACTTTTTTGAGCTGTTCAAGGCAATTTTGAAAGGTTTTGCTTGTGCCAATATATTTTGAGCCATTTTCAAACTTTTTCAGCTCACCTTTGTATTGTTTTACGCTTTGTTCTGCGTCTATTACTTTTTTAAGCAAATCATCATATTCTGCCATATCACGGATAATTGCCACAACTTTTTCTACATTTCCGTTTTCATCGAGAATAGGGGTACTGGTGTTGAGACAGTGTTTTCCGTTGGAATAATCATCAAATTGGGTGACGGTTTTTTTTTGGTTCAGCGCATTCAATGTGACGCAGTTAGTGAATTTCCCTTGTATCATCGGAATGGTAACGTGCTTGCCAATAACGTCTTTAGGAGAAATGCCGGCTATACGTTTCATTGCCTTATTGGCATAGAGCGTAATGCCGTTTCCGTTGATAATCCAGATACCGTCATGGATTGAGTCAAGCAGAACATCAAAATCATGGACAAGAAGTTCGGGGCTCTCTTTTTTTTGATAGGGAATTTCCGCCCAAAAAAACAAAATAAGCTCATCGTCAGGCAGAGGAATATTCTCAGTATCTTTGGAGATGTTTTTGATAAAATAGATATACGTTTTGTGTCCGATAAAAATGGCATTAATCGGATTTTCAAGGGTGGTTTCAGCGGTAAAAGAAATTTCATTGATACCAAGCTTTTTGAGCAGAACCAATATGTCCTTGCCTAGAATTATTTTCTCACTTGTATTAAAAAAAGTTAAAGCTTTTTCATTTGCTGCCAGAATAGTTCCTTTTTCCTTTATAAGAAGACAGGAACAAAAGGGGATAGGATAGTTTGCCGTATATTGTTTTAAAATTTCTTGGTACTTGTTTTCTTGCATAACATACCTGTTTAATATTGATATTATAAAGGCAAGTTGTATTTGCATTGATTAGCACAACAAGGGGAATAAATCAAGTTGTATTTGCATTGCTGTTTTGTAACAAATTGTATTTATAAAAGAAAAAATATTAGGGGTAAATTTGTGAGACTGTCGGTTTGGAATAATCTTTTTTTTTCGTAAAAATAAAGGAAAATAAACATTATTTTGTTGACTTTGTTTTTTTTTTTTTATTCAAGTAGTTAAGGCCAAATGAAATTTTGAGCAAGTATTATTTCATTGGTTTTAGATTATTTGTTAAGGAGCTTTTTATGAAATTAAAAGCATTGTCAATGAGTTTGGTAGCATTGCTGCTTGGTGCAACCAGCGCTTTTGCTGCCTATGACGGTCCAAAATTGAGTTTCCGGGTAGCCCATACTACTCCTCCGGGAAACCATATTACTTTAGCTTTTGACAAATTTAAAGAACTTGTTGAAGAAAAAAGTGACGGAAAAATCAAAGTTCAAGTTTTCCCAAATGCTATTTTAGGCAGTGACCGTGTTTTAATGGAATCTGCTCAGCGCGGAACTATTGAAATGGCTGTCAGTTCAACTCCTAATATGGCTAGTTTCTCTCCTTTATTTCAAGTATTTGACTTGCCTTACATTACATCAGCAAAACATCAAAAGAATTTCTATGCAGCTATTGATAACGGTCCTTTAGCTGACTATATGAAAAATGTTTCCAATGAAATTGGTTTGGAACCAATTATGTGGGCAGAATATGGTTACAGACATTTTGTATCTGTAAAGCCAATGAAAAATATTGGTGATTTGGCAGGTATTAAAATGAGAACAACGGACTCTGCTGTTGAAATTGAAGTCGCAAAAGTTCTTAAAATGAACCCAACTCCTGTTGCATGGGGTGAAACCTATACTGCATTGCAGCAAAAAACCATTGACGGTGAAGGCAATACATTCCCTCACCTCTATGGCGCTAAACACCATGAAGTATTAAAATATGCCATGACTTCTGCTCATAACTACAGCATGCAGGTAATGATGGCTAACAAAAAATGGTGGGATGCTCTTGATCCGAAGGCACAAGCTGTTATTCGTGAAGCTGCTGCCGGTGCTCTTCAATACCAAAGGGAAGTATTATATCCAAAGAATGAGGCAGAAGCCCGTCAAGGCTTTATTGACGCTGGTATCCAAATTATTGATTTGACAGATGAACAGCTTGCTGAATTAAGACAAATGGTTCAGCCTGTTTGGGATAAATTCCTGCCTATACTGCCATCTGAATTAGTACAATTAGTACAAGATACTCAAAAATAATATTGTGTTTACAGAGCCGCTGTCTTTATGGCAGTGGCTCTTTGCGGAGAATTATATGAATAAGCTGACAAAGCTTGCTGATAATTTAGAAAAACCTTTTCTTTTTATTGGCATATTATTTATGATTTTTGTTATTGCGTATCAAACCTTTTTCCGGTATTTTGTTTCTTCTTCCATGGATTTTCTCTCTTCTCAGCCTGTTATTGATTTTTTCAGCGTAACCTTGGGATTTACCAGTATTCCTGCGTTATTTGCATCATGGCGCGAAGGCTTGAGCAATATTGTCGGATATGCAGTGTGGACTGAAGAAGCTGCACGGTATATTTTTATTTGGACAACCTATTTAGCTATTCCCCTTGCCATAAAAAAACGGACAAATATCCGGGTTGACGCTCTTTTTATAAAGTTTTCTGAACGAGTACAAAATTTATTATGGGTATTTATTGATTTATTGCTGCTCTTTTTTACCTTTGTTATTTTGTATAAAGGAATTGAATTTGTGAATATGCAGATGCAGTTCCCGCAGGTAACAGCGGCACTCCATCTGCCTTATTATGTTCCCTATTTGATTTTGCCGCTTGGTTTTGGTTTAATGTTAATAAGAACGTGTGAGTCATTATATAGACAATTTAAACTGACTGGATTAAAGGATTTTTGCATTGGAACGGCTATTGCCGCATTTTTTGTTGTACCTTCTTTTTGGGCGGAAGATGCCAATGCAATCCTTTTGCTTTTTGGGTATTTTATCCTCTTATTACTGCTTGGTGTGCCGGTTGCCTTTGGCTTAGGCTTATCTGCATTGCTGACTATTATTGCCGCTGGAACACTGCCTATTGACTATGTTGCGGGCGTTGCCTTTACCTCTATTGACAGTTTCCCCATTATGGCAATTCCATTTTTTATTGCCGCTGGAATTTTTATGGGAGCGGGCGGTTTGTCCGAACGCCTGCTCAATCTTGCTGATGAGCTCTTAGGCGGGCTTGTGGGAGGCATGGCTCTTGCAAGTATTGCTACCTGTATGTTTTTTGCGGCAATCAGCGGTTCTGGTCCTGCGACCGTGGCAGCTATTGGTGCTATCACCGTGCCGGCAATGGTGCAGCGGGGCTATGATAAAATGTTTGCTGCCGCAACCGTAGCAGCTGCCGGAGCCATCGGGGTAATGATTCCGCCAAGTAATCCTTTTGTTGTGTATGGGGTTACTGCTCAGGCTTCCATTGGTGATTTATTCTTAGCAGGCATTATCCCGGGAATTTTGACTGGCGGCGTTCTTATGATTGTAACCTATTATATTTCCAAAAAGCATAATTGGAAAGGGGAAAGCCGTAAGAGAAACTTTGCTTCTTTGTATAAAGCATTTTGGAATGCAAAATGGGCAATTTTAGTTCCAGTTATTGTTCTTGGCGGTATTTATGGTGGGTTGATGACCCCAACGGAAGCGGCTGCTGTGGCGGCACTCTATGGTTTATTTGTGGGTGTTTTTGTGTATAGGGAATTAAATCTCAAAAAACTCTATGCATCATGCATTGAAAGTGCCAATATGTCTTCTGTTATTATTATGTTAATGGCAATGGCAACCATTTTTGGCAATGTTATGACACTGGAACAAATCCCGCAGCAAATTGCACAGCTTATTTTAAATATTACCAATAATCCTGTTATCATTATTTTATTGATTAATATTTTGCTGTTGTGGATTGGTACGTTCATGGAGGCTCTTGCCGCGATTGTTATTCTAACGCCGATTTTACTGCCTTTGGCTTTGCAAATCGGTATGAACCCTATCCATTTTGGGGTAATTATCGTTGTAAACCTTGCGATTGGCTTTATTACTCCTCCTGTTGGCGTAAACTTGTTTGTTGCCAGCGGTATTGCTGATGCAAAGATACAGTCCATTGCAAAGGCTTCTATTCCATTCCTTATCACCATGCTTCTTGTGCTCATGGCTATTACCTATATTCCACAGATTTCTTTATTTCTTTTATAATTTTTGCAGGCTGGAACAACTATGCGTATTTTAGAAGAAAGAAATATATTAAATGCTGTGCAGCGTTTGTGTGAATTGCATAAAAAATCACAAGATGTGCCGGTAACGATTGCTCTTTGCTCTGCGGCAGGAGAATGTATTTTTTTGCTGAAAATGCAGAATGCCCCGCAATTATCCTATGAAATCGCAATAAATAAAGCCAAAACCTCTGCTGTAATGAAAGTGACAACAAGGGCTTTTCATGAACGGCTTATTCGTGAGCAGTTATCCATTGCTGATTTTTGTGGTTCAGGGACAACAGGACTTGTGGGCGGTGTTCCCATTCTGCTTGATAATGTTATTTATGGAGGAATTGGGATTAGCGGCTGCAAGCCGGAACGGGACGAGGAACTTGCTTTTGCTTTATTGTCTTATCTTGCTGAAAAGACAGAATAAGATAAAGGCAAGTCAAAAGTGTATTGAATTTTTTATATAAATTGATAAGTAATTCAAAAATGAATTATTTGGAATTTGATAAACCTGTGCACTTTTTTTCACAACTGAATTATCTATGCTTTTTTTATTCGGCACACTATATGCAGTATTAAAAGCAGTTGAAGAATAGTTATTGACTATTTGAATATCGGATGATATTAATCTTTAATAGAAGATTGGTATTTGGAATTTTTTTATAAACCTTTAACATTTAAAAGAGTATAAACTCGGAGGATTATCATGCCTAAAATGACTCCTAGTGAAGCTATGGCCGAAGTACTCGTTAACGAAGGTATTACCCACGTTGGCGGTATTATGGGTTCAGCTTATATGGACCTTCTCGACCTCTTCCCTGCAGCAGGTATTGATTTCATTTCTGTTCGTCACGAACAAACAGCCGGACACATGGAAGATGCATACTGCCGTCTTACCGGCAGAGCTGGTGTTGTAGTTGGTCAAAACGGTCCTGGTGTTACCAACTTCGTAACAGCAGTTGCTACCGCTAATATGGCTCATACACCAATGGTTATCATTTCTCCAAGTGCCGGTTCAATATCTATTGGCTGGGACGGCTTCCAAGAATGTGATACATGGAATCTTTTTAAGCCTATTACTAAAGCTTCTATCCGTGTACCTCATCCAAAACGCGCCGGTGACATTATGCGTACAGCTTTCCGTACTGCATATGCACAACGCGGACCGGTTCTTGTAGATATTCCTCGTGACTACTTCTACGGCGAACTTGAAGAAGAAATTTTGAAACCTCACCAATACCGTGTTGCTCCCGGCGGTATCGGCAACCCGGCACAATTTGCACACGCTGTTGAAGTAATCAAAAACGCTAAAAACCTTGTTATTGTTGCAGGTCGTGGTGTTGTTGATGCTGACTGCGTAAAAACAGTGCAAGAAATGGCTAAATTCCTTGGTGCTCCTGTTGCTACTACATACCTCCACAACGATGCATATCCTTGCGATGACCCATTCTGGACCGGTCCTATCGGTTACATGGGTTCAAAAGCAGCTATGAGAATTCTCCAAAAAGCAGACGTTATCCTTGCTATCGGTACACGTTTGTCTTATTTTGGTACTCTCCCACAATACGATATCAACTACTTCCCGAAAACCGCAAAGATTGTTCAAATTGATATCAACCCACAGCACATTGCTAAAACTCACCCTGTTGAAGTTGGTCTTTGTGCTGATGCTAAGGACGCTTCCGAAGAACTCTTCAAACGTCTCCAAGCAGCTTTGAAAGCTAAAACAGACGCAGAACTCCAACCGGTATACAACTTGGTAAAATCTGAACTCGAACAATGGCACAACGAAATCAATGAAATCGCTAACGAACCTGTTGGCGAACGTGACGGTGTAAAACTTATGCACCCACGTAAAGCATTGGAAGTTGTTGGTGACTTCGTATACGAACACAATGCTATTGCTACTACCGATATTGGTAACACTTCTTCTACAGCTAACAGCTACCTCCGCTTCAAGAATCCAAAACGCCACATTGCTACCCTTACTTTCGGTAACACCGGTTTTGCTTATCAAGCAGCTCTTGGTGCTCAATTGGCTATGAATGAAGCAAAGAGCGAAGATCCTGTTCTCTCAATCGCCGGTGACGGTGCTTGGGGCATGAGCTTGTTTGAAGTTCCAACAGCAGTTCAATACAACCTCCCAGTTATTGCTACAGTTTACAATAACGGTGCATGGTGTGCTGAAAAGAAAAACCAAATCGACTTCTACAACAACCGTTTCGTAGGATCTGATATTTGGTCTAATTCTTATGCTAAGATTGGTGAAGCAATGGGTGCTGACGGCTATCGTGTAAACAACCAAGCTGACCTCAAGAACGCTCTTGAAGAAGCTCGCAAGAACCGCCGTCCGGCAGTTGTTGAAGTTATGACTGATGGCTGGAGACTTGCTCCTCCATTCCGTCGTGACGCTCTTGCACTCCCAACTCGTTTCTTGCCAAAGTACGAACACTTGGATGCAAAGAACTTCAAATAAATCATTTGATTTATGCAGAGAGTAATCTCTTGAAGAATATAAAGGACACCCCAAAAGGGTGTCCTTTTTTATTGATATCTTTTTTGAAAAGAATTATTCTGTATTGATTTTATATTCAGGCAATACAGTCTTTATTGTGTTTATTATGAATATAAAATAATTTTTATTCTATAAAAATATATATATTGCTACTGTAATATAATA
>OFFJ01001575.1_pt1 | contig 16417 bp, 18 predicted proteins | sample 1521261 | NCBI WGS metagenome assembly OFFJ01 (sample SAMEA3504122, study PRJEB24116) | mouse gut metagenome | biome: mouse gut; feature: mouse-associated habitat; material: faeces | place: Denmark | collected 2011 | reverse complement strand
CCTGCAATCCACCGGGGATACAGAATGATACGGCCTATGGGGAGCGTTATCAAATTGTTATCAAAAGAGAGGCATAAAACCGTCTATCCGTTGTGCCGCAAGGGGTTCAAAGTTTCAAAAACTCATTCCCACTCAAGTCTTGGGCTTTGATTTAGGGTTATAAAATGCACTCTCGATACGCATTTTGTCCAAATAATCCACGTATTTCGGGCTGTACATAGGTTTCTTACGAATTTTGTAGCCGTTTTGTAGCCAGCTATTTTATACGTACTAACCGTTCGCAACGACTTATTTTGAATGATTTGCAGCGGGTTTCGGTATGATTCCTGCCAATAATCACCCGGAATTGACCGCCTGATTCACCTCAAAAAACATCTTGGAGGTATGACCATGAGCAAACTTATATCCTATCAATTCAACATCGACACAGCCTGCGTAGAATTGGTTTTTGACGATAGAAGCCAGATTTCCATTGACTTCACCGCCGTTGAAAACGAAGTTGCCGATAACCGCTTCCAGCGGTCAGAGCTGGATTATCTGATCTACAACGACCCGCTTGCTTATGCCGATCTGATTCTGAACAGCAAGCTGAACGTCCTGTTTGAACAAACCGACATACATGGTGTATCCCTCCTTTCTGAGAAGATAAATTCGTTTGTCAGCCCATATCGGCGGCAAGAGCCTGGTCGATGAGCTTTTGCAGCGTCTCCGCCTGCTTCTTTTCCGTGATGGCGCCTACGATGGGGTCACCCACGATATTGCCGTTGCGGTCAACCACATAGGTGGTGGGGTAGGCAAAAATGTTTGTAGTGAACTTTCCCGCCTCGCCGTCGGAAGCGAAATACACATTCTGGTAGGTCACGCCCTTCTTGGCCAGTACATCTTTTGCTTCGGAAATTGCCGCTTCATCGCCATCCAATGTGAAGGTGTTGACACCGATGAGTGCGCCGCCCTTCTTCGCAAGCTCCTTGTTCAGTGCGTCCAGCTCGGAAAGCTCGCCCACGCAGGGATTGCAGGTGGTGAACCAGAAATTCACCACGGTGACGGCGTTGGCGGAGAACAGCTCGTCGCTCTTCACCGTGTTGCCATCCAGGTCCTTGCCCTCAAAGGCGGGGAATTTCTGCATGCTGCCGTCATCAGGCGGCGTGGTCATGTCGCTGCCCGCGGGCACGCTCATAGCGCCATCCGTAGATTGCTGTGCCGCCTCGGGGTACTTTTTCTCTATCATGGTCAGCTTGTTTTCAATCTCGCGGATCTTCTCCGCCGCCTCCTTGAGCAGCTTCAGCTCATCCTCCGTAAACTGATCTTTGGAACCTTCGATGGTGTCCAACAAGAACTCACCATAGTTTTTGCCGTCCTCCTGCATGGTCATGCCCTTGTCGGCCGCCATGAAAACCTTTTCCCAAAGCGCTGTGTCCTCCGAGAGAATGGCATTTTCCTGCGCCATCAGCTCCTTGTGCATGGCAACCGCTTCCTCGGCATTCTTCGGTTCGCTGCTCATTTCGTCCATTTTGTCTCCGCCCTTTGTGCCGCAGGCTGCCAGAGAGAGCACCATCAGTGCAGTAAGCAGCAGCGCCAGAATTCTGCCGGCAGTATTCGTCCTATTCATCTTCATTCGTTTAATTCCTCCCTGTTATTGTTGTTTGTCTGTAGCGTTTCCGCTGCTTTTGCCTTATCTTTACCGTCTCCGAAGCCGTAGCGGAAGCACACGGCTTTCGTCGGACAGGCGCGGATGCACATTCCGCAGCGGATGCACTCGGTATGGTTGGGCGTTTTCGTCACATCCACATCCATCTTGCAGGCTCTGGCGCATTTCCCGCAGGAGACGCACTTATTCTTATCCACCTTCATCTGGAAGAGGGACACCCGGTTGAACAGTGCGTAGAACGCGCCAAGCGGGCAGAACCACTTGCAGAACGGTCGGTAGAACAGTACGCTCAGCGCAATCACCGACAGCAGGATGCTGAATTTCCATGTAAACAGCTTGCCCAGCGCCGCCCGGATGCCGGAATTGGCAAGGGACAGCGGGATGGCTCCCTCCAGCACGCCTTGGGGGCAGAGGTATTTGCAGAAGAACGGGTCTCCCATGCCAACATCGTTCACAAGGAACGCCGGTAGCAGGAAAACCATCACCAGCAGGACAGCGTATTTCAGGTATGTCAGCGGCTTCAGCCTCTTTGTGGAAAGCTTCTTAGTGGGGATTTTGTGCAGCAGCTCCTGAAACCAGCCGAAGGGGCATAGAAAGCCGCAGATAAAGCGCCCCAGCAGCACGCCCAGCAGAATGAGGAAGCCTGTGATATAGTAGGAGAAGCTGAACTTGGAAGACCCCACCACCGCCTGAAACGCCCCGATGGGGCAGGCCCCGGACGCCGCCGGACAGGAGTAGCAGTTCAGCCCCGGCACGCAGACGGTCTTCCCCGTCCCCTGATACAGTCCGCCCTTGAGAAAGTTCGGCAGATGCAGGTTGGTCAGCAGCGTCGCCCCCGCCTGAATCCAGCCCCGGAAGCGGGACATGGTCTGTGAAACGCCTGAAAACTTTTTACCCAATGCCCACACACTCCAGACATAATTTGATTGCTTTGCTCAGCACTGTCGCCGCCTCGCCCCGCCAGACACCAAAGCACAGCATGGCGGCTCCGGCCATCAGCAGCACGATCTGCGCCGCGGCCTTTTTCCCGCAGCTCATTTTTCATCACCCTTTCCGATTTTCTGCCCCCATCATAGCGCGGGAGAGTTAAAGTTTCTGTTAAGAACGAAAACTTAACGCAAACCTTATCTGTTTTTGCTATAATGAAAGCAACACAAAAACGAAGAAATAAAAAGGAGGGCTCTCATGCACCTTTTAGTAATTGAAGATGAACGCGCCCTGTGCGAGACCATCGTTCGCAGCCTGCGGCGGCTGGCCTACAGCGTGGACTACTGCTATGACGGCGAAAAGGCGCTGGCGCTTCTGGGCGTGGAACGATACGATCTGGTGCTTCTTGATCTGAATCTGCCGAAAAAGGACGGCATGACGGTGCTGCGCACCCTGCGGCAGACCGACCGGGAGACGCGGGTGCTGATCCTCTCCGCCCGCAGCGAAGTGGAGGACAAGGTGCAGGGGCTGGATGCCGGGGCGAACGACTATCTGGCGAAGCCCTTCCACTTGGCGGAGCTGGAGGCCCGCATCCGCAGCCTGACATTGCGGCAGTTCACCCAGCAGGATGTGCTGCTAAGCTGCGGAGGCCTGACCTTTGACACCCGCTCCCGTACCGCCACCGTCAACGGGCAGACGCTGGCGCTCACCCGGAAGGAAACGGGAATCCTGGAATACCTGATGGTGCATCAAGGAAGGCCAGTAAGTCAGGAGGAGCTGATGGATCACGTTTGGGACAATAGCGTGGACAGCTTCAGCAATTCCATTCGCGTCCACATCTCCGCCCTGCGCAAAAAGCTCCGCGCCGTGCTGGGCTATGACCCCATCCGCAACCGCATCGGCGAGGGCTATCTGATGGGAGGCGTGGAGGAATGAAGCGGCTTTCCCTGCAGTGGCGCATCACGCTGATGTCCGTCCTGCTCATCGGCATCACCTGCGTGGCCATGAATTTGCTGCTGTGCTCCTCCGGTGTGTACTATATGGACACCATTGCGGACAGTTTACAAGGCGGCGGCACGGTGATCCTGAATGATGGCGGAGCGGCGAGCTTTGACCCGCAGCTCATAGCGCCCAACGAGGAGTTGACCATCGTCGTCGATGGGGTGCAGGGGCGCTTCCGCACCACCAACTGGTACATCACGGCGGCGGTAACGCTGCTCAGCGGCATCCTCGCCTATTTCGTCAGCGGACGCGCTCTCAAGCCTCTGCGCAGCTTTACCTCGCAGGTGGAGCAGGTGCAGCTGAACAATCTTGCCGATATGAGGATCGATGAAGATGCTATTTCGGAGTTCCGGCAGCTGAGCCGCTCGTTCAACCAGATGCTGGAGCGGCTGAACAACGCCTTTTCCGCCCAGCGGCAGTTCACCGGCAACGCCGCCCACGAGCTGCGCACGCCACTGGCACTAATGCAGGCGCAGTTGGAGCTGTTTTCCACGGAGCATCCTGATGTGCGACCGGAGACGGCGGAGTTCCTCACGCTTTTGCGTGAGCAGACGGAACGGCTGATACAGATGACCAGGACACTGCTGGAGATGAGCAATCTGCGGCAGGTGGCGCGGAACGAGCGGATCCAGCTCGCTCCCATGATCGAGGAGATCTTCACAGATCTTGCGCCGCTCTCAGATAAGCTCGGCGTCACGCTGACGGCGGAGGGCGACGGCATTATGACCGGCAGCGATGCACTGATCTACCGGCTGATCTTCAACCTGACGGAGAATGCTGTCAAGTACAACCGGCCGGGCGGCTCGGTACGGGTTTCTGTCACTCAGGAGTTGGAAAAGCTCCTGCTCCGCGTCTCCGACACCGGCTGCGGCATCCCGGAGGTGTATCAGCGCAGTATCTTCCAGCCCTTCTTCCGGGTGGACAAGTCTCGCAGCCGGGAATACGGTGGCGCAGGACTGGGGCTCTCACTGGTATGGGAGATCGCCGACCTCCACGGCGGCTCCGTTTGGGTAGAGAAAAGTTCGGAGAAGGGCACTACCATTGTGGTGGGGTTGCCAACGCAACAATCAACGAAGCCCTAAAACCCTTTTATTCGTTTTTCGCCGCTTCGCTTGCCGCCCTGCGGCGTTCCTCTCTGTATGGGGCGGTCAGCCGGAAAGAGAAGCGTCCCTTTTCAATCTCAAATTCCTTGCAGCCCGTGTCCGGGTCTACGTCCGTCAGCTTGCAGACGGCAGGGTGTTTGCGGCTGTATGCGGTCAGCCTGTTTTTGAGGTCGGTGTTGTGGGTGCGGATGAAGATGGTGGGGTCTTTCTCGTCAAAATAGATTTCGGTGGTCTTTTCCTGCTTGGTAGGTCCTGTTCTCATAGGCTTATCCTTTCTGCGGCTCTGTCACGCAATAGGGGTGTTTTTCGGGGATTTTCTTCGGCTCTTGACTTGGGAAAAATGGCGATTTTCAAACAGGAGCGCGCCGGACGATGTCTGCCCTGTCCGACGCGCTCCCATTCGATAAAATGCGTTTTTTCCGGCTCTACACAGGAATCAGCGAGCTTCGTCCCTCGTGACCGCTTTTTCTCTGAGCGGATGGAAGAATCGCCACAGATTATTACGCTGAATTACATCCTCATAGCTGCGGACTTTCCCGCGTAGCTCCGTATTTTCACGCTCCAATTCTGCCGCACGGAGCTTGCTGTGGACAGACTTATAATCAGAAATTTCCTGTTTCAAACTGTCAATCTCAGCCTTGAGCTTTGCAATCAGTTTGTTTGCCGCATCCACCGCCTTTTGCAGTTTGGATTCCTTTTTCTCTGCTGTAACATACTTCTTTGCCAGAGTGGAAATCCGGTCAAAATCTTCACGCTCCACGGCAACTTTGGATGAGAAGGGAATGGACGTTGCCACGATTTTTTCGATAGACCGCACATCGACCCGCTGATTCTGGATTTTTTCAATTTTGCTCCCAAGCGTTGCTGCCTGTTTTTCCTGCTGACGGTTCTGCTCTGTGAATTCTGCCAGCCGCGCCTGTTCCTGCTGCACCTTGAACTGCGTCACCGTCAGATGTTCCTCGGAGCTGCCGCGTTCGCCTCGCTCCACATCGTCATACCCTGCCTTTCGCATGGCAGCGAAGAAATCATCTTGCAGAACGGAATAGGATTTTTGGAGCACAGTTTTCCCGTTTGCGTTCAGCAGCGGTTTCCCATGCTCGTCCAGCGCGGGCTTGGAATCCCACTGTTTGCTCATGCTGACCTGCTGTATCGTTTCCTTGACCGTACCCACCAGCGATTTATCCTTGCAGCGTTTCGACCACAGGATTTGCTTTTCCACGACGGGAATGTAGACCACATGAAGGTGATAGTGGTACACGTCCTGCTCCAGCGCGTCGGACATGGCGCGGTTGCGCTCGTCGGCGTGCATGACCGCCGAAAGGATATACTGCTCGCCGCCGACGATTTCTATTGCGGATTTGTATGCGTCGGTGTAAAATTGTTTTGCGAAGTCATAGCCGCCGTGATTATGAAAATAGGCGGTGTTTACGTCAAAGACCAGCTCGCCGTAGAGAAAGGCATCCTCTTTCAATCCACGGGTGGAGATGATCCCGTCCTTTTTCAACTGCTCAAACATCTCCGCATATCCGGCGGTCGGTTTCTTGAAATGGACATTGAGGTGCGTTCTCTCCGGGACAATATCCTGATTGACATAGGATTCCTTTTCCCGTTCGTTGTGCTGCTGCGCGTTGCCGATTCTGGCAGCGGTCAGCCTCATATTTCTTGCGTTGGTACGATGGATACCGTCGCCTCTTGCCATAGGCAGTTTACCTCCTGATTTCAGATTGTGCAGGACGGGGCAGCTTTCGGGGAGGCACTTCTGCGGAAGTGTAATAACCCACTATGATACTTTCATCCTGCGGCTGCAAAGTATCGTGGGCTCTCCGAGGGGGAACGGGGAATGCGGCTTCTGCGGAAGCCTCTGCCGTGGCTTGCAAGTAGTACCCACTTTGCAAAATCCACGGCGTGACCGCCAGCCTTTCAGCAATCGAATTTGCTTCAACTCTGCCGCCCACAGGCAGAGAGAATTTTGAAAATCCTCTCTGCCATCCATCTCAAAATCTGCGGGTTTTTCGATGGGGACAGGGATGTGAGGGGCTGTGTCAGCCAATGCTTTGCCTTGTCCTCCAGCAACAGGAGCGTGGCACGCTCCTGTCACAGCTCCCAAGGAGGAGTAGTCCAGCGATAGCTTTGCGGAACGCCGCGCCGGTCAAGATATTCCTGCCGCGCCTGTTCGCGTTCTTCCTCGGTAGGGGCAGTCTTATAGCTGGAATAGAGCTGCCGGTTCAGCATGGCGTCGAGCTTCTGCTCTAAGCCCTGACGGATTTCCTCTTCGTAATCATCCTCGCCCCGCAGATGGTACATGGTGAGGTCGATGAAGAGATCATAGGGAATTTGTACGCTTTTCATTTTCCTATCCTTTCCTTCCCGCGACGGTCGCAACGATAGCGACGGTTGCTCTGACAGTATCATTTTCACCGTTGCAACCGTCGCAGCCGTCGCGCCGTCCTCATTCGATTACTTCGTACTCTACATTGTCGATGACCATATAGGTGAGTTTCACCTGCCGCCCGGAGTGTTTTGCTCTGTTCTCGTACTTCACATGGTACTCGTCCAGTAGCCTGCCGGATTTAACGTTCAGGTATTTGGTGAGAGCGTTTGCCGCCATGCCTGTGTTGACCGTCTCCGCAAGCTCAGTCGGGCTGCCTGTCCATTCTCTGCTTTCGTAGGAAACAAGCTGGGAAACCGTATCCAATACCGGGTCGGGCGGCTCCTGATACAGCTCGTTCTCTGTCCGTTCAAGGCTCCATATCTGCGTGTCGGCATCTTTTTTCAGATATAGAATCTGATCCTGTTGATCTCGCCCCACCGCATCGACCGTGGCCTCCAATGCAGTCCGTTTCTTCTTCTGCATCAGGAGTGCTCCGTCTGCACAACCGAGAAGTCCTGTTGTGCCGGAGATCGTTTCAAAGCTGTCCCCGGCTGGCTGCTTTCTTGTGTGATGAACGGTAACGATGCAAATGCTGTGTCTGTCCGCAAAACGCTTGAGCTTGCCGATAATCTCATAGTCGCTGGCGTAGCTGTAAGCCTCGCCGCCAGCTTCCCGAATCTTCTGCATGGTATCAATGACAACCAGCTTCGTGTCGGGGTGTTCCTTTATGAAATTCTCAAGCTGCTCGTCAAGACCGTTTCCGATTTTGTTTGCTGCCGTTGCAAAATGCAGGCTGGCGGTATCCGCCACGCCGTACATCATAAACATCCGGCTCTGGATTCTCTGGAAATCATCCTCCAGTGCAAGGTACAGAACCGTACCCTGATGGACTTCATAGCCCCACAGCCTTCGCCCTGTGCTGACATGGTAGGCAAGCTGCGCTACCAGAAACGATTTTCCGATTTTGGGCGCTCCTGCGAGGATATACGCTCCCGCGTAGAGCAAGCCGTCGATGATGGGCGGCCTGCTCTTGTAGGCGGTCTGATACAGCTCTGTCATGGAAACCGTATGAAGATAACGCGGATCGTTCATGCGCCGGATTTTCTCACGCATTTCCTCAATATTTTCCTCCGGGGGATTGCTTTCGCAGGTTTCATGTGGTATGCTCTGGTTAGTTGAATCGTGAGGCGGCTGCCCTCCATCTGCGCCAACAGATGGGATGAGGGCGGTCGTTTTCTCATTTCCCGTCATTTCGCTCACCTCCGGGAATCAGGAAGCCGTAGAACTTCTGCTTGAAATACTGGGCAGGGCATTTTCCGGCAACGGTCAGATAGCCTTGGGCTTTCAGCTCCCTGTTCATTTCCCGGACGATCTGATACGCCTTGCTGCGGCTGATGCCCATGATCTCCGCCACCTCTGACGCTGTGATAAACTGTGCTCTCATAGTACCTCCTGTTTCAAAGTATTTTTCTCGGATTACGCATCTTCCATTCATTCTCGCTCTGCCAGTTCTGTTGAAAAGCGTATCCTAAGTACACATTTATTATACGCATACAAGGTGCATCTGTCAAGCCTTTACGAAATAAAAATATGTACTTGCAATTCGCTTTATTCTGTGGTATGATATGGACGAGGTGAATCAGATATGGACAATTTCGATTATCCCGCCATCGGGCAGAGAATTAAGCAACTCCGAAAACGGAAGGGGCTGAACCAGACCGAGCTGGCACAAATGCTTAAAAAATCCCTCCGCACCGTACAGAAGTACGAAACCGGAGAGATTGAAGTGTCGATTGCCGTTGTCAATCAGATCGCAGACCTGCTGGACACGACCTCAACCTATATTCTTGGGTATGAATCCAGCACGACACAGATCAGGACGCTTGCCGACGTAATGGACTTTCTCTTTAAGCTGGAAACGGTAGAGGGCATCGACTTCAAGATCAATGTGCAGAAGCCGCCCCGCAGCAAACAATGGGAGTGCTCGGTTTCCTTTGATGGAAAGAGCACGGCAGAGTTCAACGCAGATATGTGCCTGTTCCTTGAACAATGGGAGGATGAGCGCAGCGAGCTTCGCGCCCATAACTCCACGCAGGCAGCATATAAGCGCTGGAAGGAGCAGACGCTTGCATACTATGCCGCGAACGCAGTCAAATGCACAGAACCAGAAGAACTTGACCGTGACGAACTGATTGCAAGACGGACGGAGCTTTTGGAAAAGGAATATGGTAAAAACGAGAGTAATGAGTAAATAACCCTATCAAAGCCTGATTCTTGAGGGAAGGAGGTAAAAATGTCAGTAACAAAAGACGGCGACACCGGTCGCTGGATGTCGCAGATCCGGGTAACGGATTGGACAGGCAAGACCATCCACAAAAAGAAGCGCGGCTTCGCCACCAAAAAGGAAGCCCTTCAATGGGAACGTGACTTCATCAGCCAATCCACAGGTAGCCTCGGTATGACCTTCGGCGACTTCATCGCTTTGTATGTCAAGGATATGGAGCACCGTCTCAAGCCCTCCACCGTTGCCAGCAAGAAATGGCTGATCGACCTGAAGGTAACGCCCTTCTTCAAGAAAATCCCGCTGAACGAGATCAAGCCCACTCATGTGCGCCAGTGGCAGAACTCTCTGACCAGCTACCGCGATGAAAGCGGCAAGCCCTACTCCCAAACCTATCTCAAGTGCATCAACAACCAGCTCACAGCAATTTTCAACTACGCAGTCAAGTACTATGGACTGAAAGAGAATCCATGCCACAAGGCAGGGAGCATGGGTAAGAAACACGCCGATGAGATGCTGTTCTGGACAAGGCAGGAGTTTCAGACATTCATTGAGGTCATGAAAGACCGGCCTGCCAGCTACGCGGTATTTATGACCTTGTACTTCACCGGAATCCGTGAAGGAGAGCTATTGGCGCTTACGCCGTCGGACATCGACTTTGAAAAGAAAACCCTGACGGTAAACAAGAGCTATCAGCGTCTCGGCAGAGAGGACATCGTCACCACGCCGAAAACGCCTAAGAGCAACCGCACCATCCCTATCCCTGATGGACTCTGCACCTGTTTACAGGAGTATATGTCCCATTGCTACGGGCTGCAAAAGGACGACCGGCTCTTTCCCTACACCAAGAGCTTTCTGTATCACGAAATGGAGTATGGCTGCAAGGCATCGGGGGTAAAGCGCATCCGGGTGCATGACATTCGCCACAGCCACGCCAGCCTGTTGGTGGAGATGGGTTTCTCCCCGCTGCTGATCGCGGAGCGGCTCGGACACGAGAAGGTGCAGACCACGATGGACACATACAGCCACCTGTACCCCAACAAGCAGGTGGAGGTAGCCAGACAGCTTGACGGCATTATGCCGTGAGCCTCTGGCTACAAAAAACGCTGCAAATGTAGCCAATTTGTAGCCAGCAAAAAAGAAAAATCCTGAAAAACGCTGTATTACCAACGATTTTCAGGATTCAGAAAACACTAAATATTTATTCCCACTCAATCGTCCCAACCGGCTTTGGCGTCAGATCATATAGCACCCGGCAAACCCCCGGCACCTCCGCCAAAATCCGCTGAGTAATCCCTTTCAGCACCGCCCAGTCAATTTCCGGCACGGCGGCGGTCATGGCATCCACGGTATTGACCGCCCGGATAATCACCGGCCAGTCAAAAGCCCGTTTGCCATCCCGCACACCGGTGGAGCGGAAATCAGGCACCACGGTAAAGAACTGCCACACCTTGTCCTCCAGCCCAGCAGCGGCAAACTCCTCCCGCAAAATGGCGTCCGACTCCCGCAGGGCAGCCAGCCTCTCCCGGGTGATAGCCCCCAGGCACCGTACCCCAAGACCTGGGCCGGGGAAAGGCTGACGCTCCACCATGGACCCGGGCAAGCCCAGGGCGTGGCCCACACAGCGCACTTCATCTTTGAAGAGCAGCCGCACCGGCTCCACCAACTCAAAATCCAAATCGTCAGGCAGACCGCCTACGTTGTGGTGGGCTTTTACGCCATCGCTCTCCAAGATATCGGGATAAATGGTCCCCTGGGCCAGGAAGTCAATGCCCTCCAGCTTCCGGGCCTCTTCCTCAAACACCTTGATAAACTCATTGCCAATGATCTTACGCTTACGCTCTGGCTCGTCCACCCCAGCCAGCAGATCCAGAAATCGGTCTGTGGCGTCTACATAGATCAGATTGGCGTCCATCTGGTTCTGGAACACCTCAATGACCTGCTCGCTCTCCCCTTTGCGCATCAGGCCATGGTTCACATGGACGCACACCAGCTGCTTCCCGATTGCCTTAATCAGCAGAGCCGCCACCACCGACGAATCCACTCCGCCGGATAGTGCCAGCAGCACCTTTTTATCCCCTACCTGGGCGCGGACAGCCTCCAGTTGCTCATCGATAAACGCCTGGGCCAGTTCAGGGGTGTTGATCCGCGCCATATCTGTGGGCCGCATATTGTTTGCCATTTTTCTATCCTCCAATTTCTATTAAATTTGTGGTGGCATTATACACCAAAAAAGCCTCCGGCGCAAGTGTGTAGCGCGACAGGATTTTTGAGAATTCCAGATAAAACAAATGAGAAAAACTATGTATTTCTTAAAAGCAATTCTAAAGCCCGTCCGCTTGCGGCAACGTCCCTCAAATATGGAGGTCACTTCCGTAGTGAGCGGACATTATTTAGTCCCCCAGAGAAGTTTCCTATCCGGCTGAGGATTGCCCAGGCTGATGGTAAGGCTCCCTTGCAGGCTCTTGTCAATGAGTAGCACATTCTTTCCAGCCATCTCCAGCCCTATCTGGCTGGAGATGGCGATGGTTTGCGTATTCAAGATAATCACCTCATTTTTAATTCGTTGTGGTTGCTTCTGGAAATAGAAAAAGTTTCCACTTCAAAATTAAAAGTGGCGGCATTTTCTGATCCCAGAATACAGTTTCCCGGAAACGCAAAAAGCACACAGCAAAAAATACTGAGTGCTTGGCGATAAACTTATTTTACTTATGTTCAAATCAGGTCAATTATATAAACAAAAGTAGTCCTTGAGGAAGCTGAAAAGCCACGCTTGCAAACGGCAAAATCGGCCTGCGGTTATCCTATTTTGTAATCACTTAACCCTCTTTTTCCCGGTTATCCTATTTGGGAACCACTATAAATTTGGTACAAAACGGCTTTTCAGCGTCAAGCTACATCAAACCCTATCAAAGGCAAAAGCCCCGGAAAACCTTGATTTTCCAGGGCTTTTGAGCCATTTTGATAAAATTTAACGCTTGGAGAACTGCGGAGCACGCCGCGCGGCCTTGAGCCCGTACTTTTTGCGCCTTTGGCCCCTCAATCCCTTGATATGACTGCGTTTCCGGCATTGCCTGTTCAAGTTAGCCCATCATTTAACTCAACGGATGGAAGCCAATATGCTACCGATAACGTTAGTCATGCTGGCCTTTGCCCAAATGCTTCGTTGATTACCGGAGATAATTCGCTGGGTCTATTATACTTTACTTTGGCATAGATGTCCATAGTTACTTTGGAATTTTCATGTCCTGCCAAATACTGAACTGTCTTGGGGTCAACAGAAGCGTAAATCAGATTGGTGATATAGGTGTGCCCTTATGGCATAATAAGGACAAATCGGAAAACCCTTGCGGCGCAACGGGTTGGCGGTTTGTCCTTATTCTTTTTCCACTAAAAAACGGCCCAAAAACGGGGTCTGCGGGAGGGGTGAAAAAACAGGGCTGCACTTAAAGGACAAATTTTCTTTGGCTGAGAAGGAGGTAGAAATGGCCGATTTACAAGAGGCGTTTGCGGAAGCCGTCAAGCTGAACCGCCAAATCACGCAATTCCTCAAATTCTCCACCTACACGGACTATGATGATCTGAGCGGTCTTGATGGCATTGACCGCACCGACGGGGAGCAACTCCTTCTCTGGGAGGAGTTGCGGATCATCACCGATAAGCTGGCAGACGCGCAAGAGCGCATTGCCTATCTAACCCGGCCTATCGTGGAAACCTGTCGTCTGCGCAAGGGCTCCTCTGCGAAGTATCAGACGGCGCAGGGCATTTTCTACAACTGCGGCAGCAGCATTGAAGCCCTGGTGACGGACGAATATCATGATGTCCCCTACTGGACCCGGACTGTCGTGGAGCACAACGGTAAGGATTATTACCTCGTTGGGTACAAGGATCTTTCCATGAACGGGCTGACCGTCCGTATAGGGGCCCAATAAGCTCAAACCCGATCAAAGCTTCCCTGCAACTGACTAAAATCAGTTACAGGGGGGCTTTTTTGCGTTTCTGGACAAATCTACAATGCGGTGGGAGCATCAGCGCCCCGGTGACTACACACAGTCGCCGGGGCGCTTTTTTGCTTCCCCGCCAAAAACAAGGAGGCAATCATCATGCCGTCAAATCTGAATCTGGATTACTACTACGGCACTGAGGCGGAGCAGTACAGCTTCTACCGCGTTCCCAAAACCCTGCTCACCGACCCCCGCTTTAAGAGCGTTTCCATTGAGGCCAAGGTACTCTACGGCCTTCTGCTGGACCGCATGAGCCTGTCTGTCCGCAACGGGTGGATGGACAAGGACCGCCGCGTCTACATCTACTTCACCCAGGAGGACGCCATGGCGCTGATGAGCTGTGGCAAGGACAAGGCCACCCGGCTGTTTCGGGAGCTGGACCAGAACGGGATCGGCCTGATTGAGCGCAAGAAGCAGGGCCAGGGCCGTCCCGCCCGCATCTACGTCAAGAACTTCACCCTGCCTACAGAACCCGGCCAGACAACTCCCTGTACGGTTACGGCCCCGACCCAGGAGACGCACGGTGCGCCCCAGACTGCGGAAAGCCAGCCGTCCAGACCGCTGGACAGTACCGTCCCCAAGACCGCGCATTTTGAGCAGTCTGCACCGCTGGAAATGAGCGGTCAAGACAGCGGTTTTTGCGCCCCTAATAAGACTGATATGAACAAAACTGATCTCAACGATACTGAATCATCCATCTCTCCCCCTGCCCCCTCGCAGCCCTCACCGCCTGCTGGTATTCATCGCCGGATGAGGATGGATGAGATGGATGGTTACAGGGAGCAGATCAAAGAAAATATCGGCTATGACCTTCTTCTCCAGGAGCACCCCTATGACACAGAGGAAATCGACGGCTATATAGAGCTGATGGCGGAGACCTGCGCCAGCAGACGGGGGTATATCCGGGTCAACGGGGAGGAGATGCCCGCCGAGCTGGTGAAAAAACGCCTTTTGAGGCTGGACGGGGAGCACATCCGCTACGTCATGGACAGCCTGCGGCAGAATACCACCCAGGTGGTCAACATCCGGGCGTATACCTTGGCGGCGCTGTATAACGCCCCCACCACAATCAGCCAGTATTACACCGCGCAGGTCAGCCATGACATGGCCCAGGGCTTTCGGGGCGCGTAGCTGTCCCATGGTCATAAAATCACAGGAAACGGAGGAATATCAGCATGGACCAGAAAATCAACATCCTGATCGTGGAACCGGGGAAGGAACCCCGACCCGCCGCCGTGGAGGACACGCTGGAGGCGTTTCAGCAGATCGTGGGCGGTCCCATTGAGGCCGGGTGCTATCTGCCCCAGCGGGTCATGCTCATCTGCAACGGCGAGGGCAAGAACATGGGCCTGCCGCTCAACCGCCCCAACCCCACCGATCAGGGGGACTACATCCACGGGACCTTTCTGCTGTGCAGTTTTGAGGGGGAACGCTTCGCTTCCCTCTCTCCTGCCCAGCAGACGCAGTTCCAGGCGTATTTCGCCCTGCCCGGTTCGGAAGGAGGCAGCGGCCAGTGACAGCGCCCCACCTGATCCACCGTCTGGCGGTTCCGCCTTAGAGCCGGACAGCCAGCTCATCCCATTACACCAGCCCCGGAAGGACTTCATTCCTTCCGGGGCTCATTTTTTGCTTTAGGAGGGAATTACCTATAAAAACAAGCGAAAAGAGCAACAATTTCTGCTCCATCTCGGTGTCCGGCGGGAAAGACAGCTCGGCGCTCTTGCTCCTGATGCTGGAGAAGAAAATGCCCATCGACTGCGTTCTATACGCTGACACCGGCATGGAGTTCCCCGAGATGGAGGCCCACATGGCCAAGCTGGACGCCCTCCTGTTCCGGGAGCGGGGCATCCACATCACCACTCTGCGCCATCCCCACAGCTTTGAGTGGCTGATGTTTGATGAGCCAAAACAGAAGCCGAGCAGCCTTGAAAAACGGGCGCGCAGGGGCATCCCGCCCTACGGCAACGGCTGGCCGGGAATGGCGGTGCGCTGGTGTACCGGAGAACTCAAAACACACATCATCAGGAAGGAAGTCAACCGGCTCAAGCGAGAAAGGAACGCTCTGCATTATATCGGCATCGCCGCCGACGAAGCCCATCGGTGCAAGGACGCCCCGCAAAACCGCTATCCCCTGGTGGAATGGGGGATTACCGAGGCTCAGGCATTGCAAATCTGCTATAGCCGGGGCTTCGACTGGAGTGGGCTGTATGAGATTTATCACCGTCCATCCTGCTGGTGTTGTCCCTTACAACGAATCAATGACCTTCGGGAATTGCGCCGCCGCCACCCGGAGCTGTGGGCGCGTCTGCGGGATATGGATGATCGGGCGCGATCCATGTTTGGCCCCGGTCCCCTAGGGCAGTTCAAAAAAGATTGGAGCGTGGAACGGCTGGAGAAACGTTTTGCCAGAGAGGAGGCGGAGGGCGCATGAAGCTCATTTTACGGCATTTGGTGGTGCCGCCTTAGCGGTATACCGCGCTGTAAACATCAAAAGGGCGGCAATGTCCGCTAAAAAAGCGAGGAGGAAATAACATGAAAAATCTGGAATTAAAGAAAAAATTTAGAAATAAATATGTCATTCGCGTGGCAGCAGGAATGGTGACCGTGGCAGTCATCGGAACCAGCGCAGGTGTGAGCACATACACGGTGCGGGCGGAAAAACAGGAAACGGTGCAGGAAACGCAGGACGAAGAAGATACGGAGGAAAAGGCAAAGGAAACTCTGGAGAAAGCATTGTCCATCGGAGAGGAAAACGAAGAAGCCGGTAAAGAAGAAACCGTTTACGTTGTGGCAAATCCTGACGGTACTGCCAAAAATGTGATTGTAAGTGAATGGCTGAAAAATAAAGACGGAGCCGCAACTGTGGAAGACGTTTCTGATCTGAAAGATATTGAAAATGTAAAAGGAGAAGAAACCTTTGAAAAGAACGGGGATAAGATAACCTGGCAGGCAGACGGCAAAGATATCTATTATCAGGGAACCACGGAAAAAGCTCTTCCTGTCACGGAAAAGGTAACGTATTTCATGGACGGAAAGGAAATGTCTCCGGAAGATATGGCAGGAAAAAGCGGGAAGGCAACC
>OFFJ01001574.1_pt1 | contig 16424 bp, 16 predicted proteins | sample 1521261 | NCBI WGS metagenome assembly OFFJ01 (sample SAMEA3504122, study PRJEB24116) | mouse gut metagenome | biome: mouse gut; feature: mouse-associated habitat; material: faeces | place: Denmark | collected 2011 | reverse complement strand
GTTGCGCTGGGAATCCTCCGTTGTAACTCCATATAGTGCAGAGGGCAATCCACCAGATGCCAGAGGATAAGCGGTTTATATTTGTCTGAACTAATTGCACCAGGGGGATCAACCTCCTGGTGCAATTTGTAGGAAAGGCCAGACTGACATTTACGTTTACATTTCCACACTTGTATTGTTCGAGCATCCGAAATACAATATGTTGGTGGAGGTGTAGATATGGATTACATGACATTAAAAGAAGCAAGTGAAAAATGGGGTGTAACCCCTCGAAGAATCAATTATTATTGTGCTGAACAGCGTATTCCCGGCGCAGTAAAAATGGCAACGGTCTGGCTCATTCCGAAAGATGCTGAAAAGCCAGAAGATAAGCGATTCAAACGGAAAGGAGAAAAACGCGATGAATAAGATACTGATTGTCGAGGATGAAAAGCTGATACAAGAAGAACTGGAAACCTTATTGTCCAATGCTGGATTTACGGTCATGTGTGTGACCGATTTTGAAAACACACTGACTCAAATCAAAGCGGAAATGCCTGACTTGATATTGCTGGACATCAATCTGCCGGGACAAAATGGGTATAGCCTATGTGCCTCAATCCGTCAATTTTCCGATGTACCTATCTTATTCATTACAGGCCGCAATACCACGATGGATGAATTGCAGGCTTTGACATTAGGGGGAGATGATTTTATTTCCAAACCCTACAACATCCCCATTCTGCTTGCAAGAATCAACGCTTTATTGAAAAGGGGGCAAGCAGCCAAGCAAACCGCCTATCTGGAGTATAACAGGTTCACGCTCAATCCGATTGCCGGGACGCTGGCAGCAGATGGACGAGAAATTGAATTAACGAAAACGGAATTGAAAATTATGTACTACTTCTTTGAGCATCCCGGCGAGATTGTCCCCCGGCTGGATTTAGTAGAGTATCTTTGGGACAACGAGATTCACATAGACGACAACACGCTCAGTGTCAATATCATGCGTATCCGAGAGAAACTACGCACTCTTGGCGGAGGCGAGTTGATACAGACGAAGCGGGGAATGGGGTACAAAATATGAGATTTTCCAGCTATTTGAGTGACAAAAAGGCTGTGTTGTTGGTATGCTTTGCCAATGGCTTATTCTTCTCGGTACTTTTATGGCTGTTTGGTCTGGGAAGTGGGGAAATCTCTCTGCTGTGGTTTTGTTTTATCTGCATAGTTGGCGGCTTATTACTATGGAGCTACCTGAGCCAGCACAAACGGCTCCAACATTTAAGGGCTGTGATGGATGCCTTAGACCAAAAGTACCTGTTTGCGGAGATCACCGATACCCCAACATCAGAATTAGAAAAATCGTACTTTGAGCTGATGAAAACCGCATTGAAAGCCATGACGGATGAAGTGTCCCAATCCAACCGGCTTAACCGTGAATATCGGGAATTTATAGAACAATGGATACATGAAATGAAAATCCCGATTACTGGAATCCAACTGCTATGCGAAAACAACAAGTCCAGTGTCGCCCGGAAAATCCTTACGCAGACAGAAATGATTTCGCAGAGTGTGGAGCGCGTTCTGTTCTACGCTCGGCTGGGAAGTGTAGAGAAGGACTATCTGATTACAGAAGTTCCACTGAAAGCGTGTGTATCGGAGGTGCTGGCGCGGAACAAGCAATTCCTGATACAAAACAATGTCTGTATCCATACAGAAACTCTCTCCGGCACTGTGTACTCCGATCAGAAATGGCTTCAATTCATTCTGAATCAGATCATCATTAACAGCGTCAAGTATCAGAGTGTCCAGCCGCTGGTCATTAATGTGACCTCGCAGGATCAGGGCGACTATGTAACACTGTCCATTACTGACAATGGCCTCGGAATCAAGGAGAGCGAGTTGGGCCGAGTTTTCGATAAGGGTTTTGTTGGGAGTAATGGCCGGACTGGAAAAAATTCGACCGGCATCGGTTTGTACTTGTGCGATCAGCTCTGTGCCAAATTGGGCATCAGCATTGAGATAAAATCAACGGCAGGAGAATATACAGCCGTTTTCCTGCACTTCCCCAAAAGCAAATTTTTGAAGGTCTGATTTCTTATCTTACAAATCTGTTAGAGAAAATCAATGAACTTCTATACAACAGAACGCCTCGAATTGCTAAAATACAGACAGTTTCAAAAAGGAGGCGTAAAAATGCGCGATACCCCTAAAGGCCCACATAGGAAGGTATTTTTCATCGTGGGTGGCATAGCCGCTGCAATCATACTCTGCGGCGCGGTGGCTATTATGCTGTTGAATCATCCGATACAACTCCGCTCAGATTCTGCCGGAGTTGAGTTTGTAACCGAAGATGGGCAAATAACCTGTGTTGCAGTCAGAGGACAATTCCCCTATGTGCTGGTAAATTGTCCGATGGAAAATGACTATGTTCAAGACCCGGCAGGTAATGTGACAGAAAAAATCTGCACCTATACGATGCAGGCAGAGCCGTCCTTTTTCGGCCAGAGCATGGCAACTATGAAACTTAACATTGAAGCATCAAACGAAATGACCTGTACCTATATCTTAAAATTCGCGGATAAAGACGTGAAGATCGTCAACGGAAAGGTGGTGGAGTAACCATGACGTTAAAACGCAAAGAGCCGCTGCTCCATGTGGAGAATATCGAAAAATACTATGGCAATCCCGGTGCGGTCACAAAGGCACTGGATCAGGTTAGCTTTGACGTGCAGGCGGGCGAATTTATCAGTATCATGGGGGCCTCCGGCTCTGGAAAGACTACTCTGCTGAACTGCATCTCCACCATTGATACAGTAAGCTCCGGCCACATCCTGCTGGACGGCCAGGATATTACGACCATCACGGAAAAGAATATAGCCGCTTTTCGCCGCGATTACCTCGGCTTTGTATTTCAGGACTTCAATCTACTGGATACGCTGACGCTGGAGGAAAATATTGCGCTGCCCCTGACGATCAGTGAGACACCACCAAGGGAGATTGACAAGCGTGTTCGTCAGATTGCGGACAAGCTGCATATCAGTGACACACTAAAAAAATTCCCCACCCAAGTGTCAGGAGGCCAGAAACAGCGGTGCGCATTTGCGCGGGCGGTAATCTGCGACCCAAAACTCATTATGGCCGACGAGCCGACCGGCGCTCTGGATTCCAATTCATCCCGTGTTCTCCTGGAGGTCATATCAAACTTCAACCAGGAAATGGGAGCAACGATCCTGATGGTGACACATGACGCTTTTAGCGCCAGCTATGCAGAGCGAATCCTGTTCTTAAAAGACGGACGCATTTTCAATCAGATTCTCAAAGGTGAAAAGACCCGCAGTACGTTCTACCATGAAATTTTGGACGTTCTCGCCCTGCTGGGAGGTGACAAGCCGTGCTGATGAAGCTGTCCCTCCGCAACGCTAAAAGGCAATTCAATGAATACACACTTTTCTTTGTGACGCTCACCTGTGCCGTGGCATCCATGTACGCTTTTAATGCCCTGATTTTCTCAGATACGGTAAAAGCACTTCCTGATATGGAGTTGCTACCTTACCTGATTGTAGCGGCTTCTCTGCTGATTATCCTCATTATGGGTTGGATCATCAGCTACATGATAAATTATATGCTCAAAAAGCGCAGCAGAGAGTTTAGTGTGTATATGGTATCTGGAATCCCTAACAGGAAGATCAGCAGGCTCATATTTTATGAAAACAGCCTGATTGGACTGCTGGCCTTTGTACCGGGTGTTCTCTTGGGGATGCTGTTCTCGCAGATATTAGAAGCGGTTCTGCTGAATATGTTCGGACTGCCCTACACGCTGCATTTCAGCTTTTCGCCATCCACCGTAGGGCTGACGCTTCTGTATTTTGCAGTCATGCTTTTATATTCTATACGCAAAAATGGAAAGTGGATACGTCGGGTGCAGCTACGGGATATGCTCTACTATGACCGTCAGAACGAAAAAGCCCCGTTTTCCGGCGGCATATCCGCAATTTTGATTTTCTGCCTTTCTGTTCTGGCTGGCTGCGCTGGGTTTCTGCTCATATATATCCAGCCCATCGGAAAAGGTTACGATATTCTCATTGGAACTGCCTTTTTGCTTCTGTTCCTGTTCGGCTTTTTTATCAGCGTCCCGGCCTTTCTTGTTACCCGGTTCGGAAACCGTATTGATTGGAAGTATAGAAATCAAAGGCTGGTGCCGTTTCGAGGATTTACTGCAAAAATCAGTTCTACGAGTACCGTTATGGGTATGCTGTCAATCTTGTTTATGCTGGCAATCACCTTTGGGGGGATTGGCTCAACTATCGGACTGATGGTGACAAAGAATGTTGAGGCCGGTGCCTTTGACATTATGATTTTGCATAAAGGGGAACTGCGTGATTTCCCCCGCTATGCTGCCATCATCCAGCAAGACTTTTCCGCCCAAGGCCACACCTATGGAATCTATACCAACGGGCGAACGGAGTTTCTTTCTGTTCATGAACAAACGGTGATCGAGGCTGGCCGTTCTGCTCACCACCCTTATGCGGAGTTTGAGCATGATACCTGCATGACTCAAAGCGACTACCTAAAGTTGCGGGAACTGCTGGGTTATAAACACTTAGAACTTGACCCCACTCTCTGCTATGTCCATTGTGTTCCGGCATTGGAAAAGGACATCAGAATGTTGATTGAACAGCAAGATGGCCTGGAATGTGCTGGCTATGCCTTTGCAGACAGCGGAGTGTTTTCAGAATCTTTCAGCCAAGTAAACGACTATGGTAACGGCGCAGGCTATGTGATCGTTGTTCCAGACGGTGCAATCAGGCAAATGGAAATCGTATATAGCGTATATGCGGCGGTGAGCAAAAAATCATTAAGTCCCAATGACCTTCAGAACATCACATCCGCTTGTGACGGTCTTGTTCAGTTAGACCGGTCCAGTGCGAAGTCTACTCCCAGCGGTGCGCCCACAATCTTTATGCACGAAGATATGGACTATCTGTCCGGCAAATGGATGGATAAGACCGAGTTTCATTATCTCTACTCCATGCTAATCTGCCTGTTCTATCTCGCTTTGATTTTAGAGATTACTGGCGCTGCAATTTTAGCAACACAAGTTCTCAGCGATTGGCAAGTGAAACAGAGACAAGACCGCATCCTGCGGCAGCTTGGAATGAACGAGCGGCTTGTATCTAAGTTGAATAACCGCCAACTATCACAGATATTCCTGCTCCCGCTTATTCCATCACTTGTACTCAGTATTTGCTTTGTATATGTCTGCGCAAAGAAAATCTTAGTGAGCTTTTTCCCACTCCCGATTGTCCCGGATATTCTCTGGATTGGTCAATCTCTGGCTATCACGTTGGTATTGTTTTCGTTGCTCTACTCCATCTATTATGTCGCTGCCCGGATAAGTTACGGTCAGCGCGGGAAATAAATCAACAAGTAAGGTTTTTCCAATAAACAACAGCCAGTGGGTGAAATCTTTTCTGGCCCACTGGCTGTGCTTCGTTATTCTATGGTATCAGGCAAATTATGATCTTCCCACTATGCAATCAATAACGTCTATGAAACTTTTACCCAGGGGACGCTGCCAGAGGATATAGATGCCCTTACTGCAACCCTTAATAGGATTGTTGGAAGCGTAAGTGAAAATGATTTGCGGAAGTACTATGTCAATTTGCGACATCTATAAGGCTTCGCTCAATCTCCTGCTGGTAAAAAGCGATTTTTTCATCCAGCTTGGCCTCATGCTCCTGCAACTGCCTGATTTGCTCCCTCAATGACTGGCGGTGCTGGATCAACATTTCCATCCGCTCAGAAAGAGTAGCATCACCTTTGGCCCGCAACGCCGCATATCTCTTAATCTCCTTAATTGGCATCCCGGTTGCTTTTAACCGCTTGATGAAGGCAATCCATGAAATATCCTTATCAGAGTAACGGCGGCGATTGCTGGAATTTCGCATAGGGGTTATCAAGTTCTCATGCTCATAGTAGCGCAGGGTATGAATCCCCAGCCCGGTGACTTCCGAAAACTCCCCAATAGAATAATCCAAAAAAATCCCTCCATCCTCTTGACGTAGAGTTTACTCTACATTGTATGCTCTTATTATACTTGATGAATGGAGGAATTGCAAATGAAGCCAACAAAAAAATACACGGTTGTTACCGGGGCCAGTTCCGGGATCGGGAGGGAAACCGCAAAAGCCTTTGCGAATCGGGGGAGAAATCTGATTGTCGCCGCACGCCGCACAGAAAATCTTGAAGCCTTAAAGCGTGAAGTCAAAGAGCAGCACCCCACACTGGATGTCGTGATCAGGACGGTTGACCTGTCTGTGCGGGAGAATGTATATCAGTTTTATTCTGATTTAAAGGACTTCCAACTGGAAACCTGGGTCAACAACGCAGGCTTTGGAAACTACGACAGCGTGGCACAGCAGGACTTGGGGAAGATTGACACCATGCTCCGGCTGAATGTTGAAGCCCTAACCATCCTGTCCTCGCTGTTCGTCCGGGACTATAAAGATACTCCGGGAACACAGCTTATCAACCTGTCCTCCTGCGGCGGCTACACCATCGTCCCCACGGCTGTTACCTACTGTGCGACAAAATTCTATGTCAGTACGTTCACCGAGGGGCTGGCCTGGGAGCTGATCGAAACAGGCGCAAAAATGCGAGCCAAGGTTCTGGCTCCTGCGGCAACGCAGACGGAGTTCGGGAAGAAGGCCAACAACGTGGATACCTATGATTATGACAAAGCATTTGGTACTTACCACACGAGCCAGCAGATGGCGGAGTTCCTACTGAAGCTATACGACAGCGACAGCACCCTCGGAATCGTAGACCGCGAGACATTCCAATTTGAACTGCGGCCCCCGATGTTTCCCTACGCAAGCAGTTCTACCCATAATCAGAATCCAAACTAAGCAAGGACTTTTCCATTGAACAGTAGCCAGTGGATAAGGGCTTTACATAGAAAAATTTTTGCTTTTTGGGATTTCTTGTACAAATTTGTTGCCTTGTTGCGTTATTTATAATAGAGGGTTTTGAATAACCTCCTCACGACTTATATAGAGAGGTGGTGTTATCCGATACAATCCAAGCTGTAAAACAAACAGCAGTTTTATACCTACATCTTCCGAATGATGGTAAGCGGTTCATGCCATCTGCGGCTGAAGCAGATATAAATTAACAAAATTTGTCTGCCAGCAGATAAAAAATAAAACCGTTACATTGTCGGGAGTGTTTTGTGTACTCATTATCAATTCGCTAACTATATCGACGGTTTAGAGATAAAAACCGTCGCCTTATTTCCAGATTTGGCGGCTTAGAGGAGGTAACGCCATGTCTGGAATATTATTTTATTTATGTGAACGGTTAAAAAAAGTCCTCTTCCCGTAGAGGACCAAGGCGCCCGAAAAGTCGAAACAACTCGCTTTTTGTCAGATAACTCTGTCACGCTCCATGACCGCATGGCTTCTTGCCATGCGGTCATTTTTGTTTTTTTACACTGTCATCATGCCGCAAGGAGACAACTGGCGGCAGTTGGGGGCTTGCCGCGCTGCCGTTCCCCACCGCACTCCCGAAGATTTGAAACCTGCATATCATCAAATTTTCGGAGGTCTTACTGTGGACAAAAAATGTTTTTACATAGCTTTTCAAAAAAAGTTTTTTAATCCGCCGAACAGTCCGGCTGTTTATCTTTTATTGTTGGCCCCAGAGAGTGACGGAAAGGGGGCCAGAGCATGACCCCAACTGAGCGGCGGCAAAAGTTATTGGAAGTGCTGTGTGTAAGACGGCACGACACTTGCGACAATTTGGCGCATGAGTTCCATGTTGCCAATTCAACGATCCGCCATGACTTGGAAATCCTTACCTGCTCGTATCCCATTGAGACGGTGCGGGGCCGCTATGGTGGCGGGGTTAAGGTTGCGGATGGATTCTTCCTCTATCGAAGGACGCTCACTCCTAAGCAGGCTGCGCTTCTTCAGCGGCTGAGAGATCAGCTGGACGGCGACGACCTCATTACGCTCAACAGTATCCTGCTTCAGTTCGCTCTCTGACAGCATCCTCCCTCGGCACCTTGATAAACAGTGGGACAAGCTCCTGCTTATAGTCAGTATGCAAGTGAGACTTTGCTGCGGCATGGCGTTGGACGCTTTGACTGCCTGCGGGACAGAGATGTAGGAAGATCGCACCTCTGTTCCGTCAAAACGATTACATCAAAGGTACGAGCGGGAACCCAGGGCCATTGACCGGCGCAGGCAGCGCCCGAAGCGCAGCGGAGAAGTCCGCGCTATCCCGTACCGCAGGGTCAAAGGGGGATACTGTGGGAGTGGTTTGGGCAGCCTCGTCAACTGCCGCCGCCCTCTGTCGGTATCGCGCCGCCGGTTTGCCGCCGGCGGGCTTGCATACTCCCTTGTGCCGGGGGTGAGCAGTAGGGCGGTCCTGCCGCCTGAGAATACGGCACAACAGCATAAGATATGGAACTGTGTGGACAGAACCGCCGTCTGAGTGAGCTAGGTGATTGACTGGAAAAAATCTGGCGGCGCTCTGTCCGCATATCGTTGATAAAACGCAATAAATAAACACTTCTGTCCGTTTTGGGCAGTTTCTTATAACATACGGACAAGTCCTACAAGCATATTATTGATGCGGAGGTGAATGTATAATGGAACCTTGCAACCTGACCAGGGAAACAATCATGGCAATGCAAGATGTGGATATTCGTACCGTAGAACTGGAAATGCTGCGAGACATTCGTGATGTCCAGATCCATGCGGATTTGCCCAAGAAAGAACGCATTTTGGATTTTATTCAGCAAATTGGCAATCCCTACTGCTATCGCCATGGAAAATATATCGTGAAAATCAGCTTTACCGACACTGATGTAACACTGGAACAACGGATGCTTTCTTATATCCGCTCCAAATTCTAAAAATTGCGGTTAAAAATTTTGCGGCGCTCTGGGCAAGCCGGCGGCTATCTGCTATAATAAAAATGGACTAAATCAGTGCCTCCCCGTTTGTTCAAGTGCGTTGCTGCCTTGAACAGATGGGGAGGTTTTGCTATGAGCGAAACAATTACTAAAGTATGGAACACCTGTGGCTATGTGCGCTTGTCCCGCGAGGATGGGGATAAAGAGGAGAGCAACAGCGTAACAGGACAAAAAGATTTGATCCGTAACTTCCTTCATCATCATCCGGAGCTGCAAGAGTGCGGAATGAAGGTAGATGACGGTTATACGGGCTCGAATTTTAACCGTCCGGCCTTTCAAGAAATGTTGGCCGATGTGAAAGCAGGCAAGTTTAACTGCATTGTGGTAAAGGATCTGTCTCGCTTTGGCCGGGAGTACCTGGACGCAGGAGAGTACATTGAGCGGATTTTCCCCTTTCTGGGGGTCCGATTTATTGCTATCAACGATAATTATGACAGCCTGCACCACAATGATGGCTCCGATGATTTGATTATCCCATTCAAAAATCTTATAAACGAGGCTTATTGCCGTGATACTTCTGTCAAAATTCGGAGTCAGCTGGAGATCAAACGGCAGCGCGGAGATTTCATCGGCCCCTTTGCCACATTCGGCTACCAGAAAGACCCCGATGACCACCACAAGCTGCTGATTGACGAGTATGCCGCCAATGTGGTGCGGGATATGTTCATGTGGAAACTGAGTGGTGTCAGCTCCTGCGACATTGCCGACCGACTGACCAAAGCAGGCATTCCGACGCCCATGGACTATAAGCGGTCGCTGGGTATGCGCTATAAAACGTCTTTTCGAGTAAAAGCGGAGTCTGTTTGGAGTGCGAATATGGTCCTGCGGATTTTGAAAAATCCCATCTATATCGGCACCTTAGAACAGGGGCGCGTCACCACTCCCAACTATAAAATCAAGCGTCTGGTCTATAAGCCGCGTGAGGAGTGGGCTGTAGTGGAGGGTTGTCACGAACCGGTCATCGACAGTGATATATTTGAAATCGTCCAAAAAGTGCTGGCGCTTGATACTCGCACCAGCCCCGGTGGTGAGGGAGTAGAGCTGTTTTCTGGCTTGGTGTACTGCGGCGAATGCGGCGGCGCAATGATTCGCAAGACGGTCCCTTCTGGAAAGAAAAAGTATGTTTACTATGTATGTGCCACGCACAAAAAACAGCCTGCGGTATGCTATTCTCATAATTTGCGCGATACGCAGCTCAATGAGATTGTTCTGGATGCGCTGAAAGCCCATATCAAAGATGTTCTTGGTCTGGCTGGGCTGATGGAGATTACCAGCACCGCGCAGCTGCAACAGGCCAGCATGAAAAAGCTACAAGAGAGACTGGAGCATAAGCAGGAGGAAATCAACCGCAATCAGACACTTTTGATGTCCCTTTATGAGAATCTGAACGATGGTATTATTGACCGGGATGAATACCGCGATTTGAAAAAAACTTATACCAGACGCCGAGAGGAGGCGGAGCATCAAGCTGATGACATCAGGGCGGAAATGGAACGCGAGGTGAACCACGCCTCCAACGGCCATAGATGGATAGATCGCTTCCGCACCTATCAGGACATTACAGAACTAGACCGTACCATTGTCGTTTCCCTGATTGAGCGTATTATGGTCTATCAGGATCACCGGGTCGAGATCGTCTACCGCTGGTACGACGAATATCAGTGGTATCTGGACCTGCTCCTCAAGGCTCAAGAGATGCCTCTGGAGAAGGAGGCGATGTGATGTGGCCCGTACAAAGCGGAAGATCAACCCTGTTATTCCTGCGGCGGCTCAGAACCAGGTCAAGGCGCGTATTTATCGTACTGGCGGCTATGTTCGACTATCTGTGGAGGACAGCGGGAAGCCGGGGGCCGATACCATTGAGACACAAAAGGCGCAGATTCTCAGTTATATTGAGCAGCAACCTGACATGACCTTTTGCGGGGTGTTCTGTGACAACGGCCACACCGGAACCAATTTTGAAAGACCTGCATTTGAGCAGCTGATGGACGAGATCCGCACTGGGAAAATTGATTGTGTTGTTGTCAAGGACCTTTCACGATTTGGCCGAAATTATCTGGAAACCGGAATTTATCTGGAGCGGCTGTTTCCCTATCTGAATGTGCGTTTTATTGCAATCAATGACCGTTTTGATACGCTGACTGCGGAACGCTCCAAGGACGGCTATATTATTCCGCTGAAGAACATGATAAATGAGGCTTACAGCAAAGACATCTCCAGAAAATCTAGCTCCGCCCTTGCGACCAAGCAGCGTAACGGTGAGTTTATCGGCTCCTGGGCCCCATACGGCTACCGGAAATCCGACACCGACAACCATAAGCTGGAGATCAACGAGGAAACGGCCCATGTTGTGCGGATGATTTTTCAGTGGCGGCTCTCCGGCGTCAGCTATCTGCAAATCGCGCGGCAGCTAAATGAACAGGATATTCCCGCACCGGCCCGGTATCACTACATGAAGGGTGAGGCAAAATCAGAGCGTTTTGCCAGTTCTGTGTGGCATGTTGCGATGGTCAAGAAGATTCTGCTCAGTGAAGTCTATATCGGCAACATGGTGCAGGGCCGCAATCGAAATGCGCTGTCAGAAGGAAGAAAAATGAAGCAAGTACCGAAAGACCAGTGGATCATCGTCCAGGGCACTCACGAGGCTTTGATTGATGAAGAGATATTTTATGCTGTGCAGCAAATTGCGGAAAGAAACCGGGCAGTTTTCCAAGAACGTCTCGGCACATATGATGCGCTGGGAACTACGCCGAATATTTTTCGGGGCCTGATTTTCTGCGCAGACTGCAAACGTCCTATGGTACGCTATAAAAATGTCTCTGCAAGAGCTGGAAATCGGTACTACACCTACATTTGCATCACACACATGGAAAACCCGGCGGCCTGTCCCTTGAAGGGCCTCCATGAAGCGCATCTGATGGAAATTTTATGGGATACACTGAAACAGGAAATTGCGCTGGCGAAGAACATGGAAAAAATGGTGCAGAAGTATAATCACTCTGAACGAGCCGCTGGCATTGAGGCATCTTTAGAGCAGGAGACCTCTGATGCACAGCGGGCGTTTGATCGGGCCTGGAGGCTACATGACAGCCTTTATCAAAGCTATGTGGACAAACTTGTGACAGAACAGGAATATCTGTCCATGCGGCAGCAGTACCGGGCGGACATGGAGCAGGCCAAAACCCGCCTGGATGAAATCAAACAGCGCAAGGAGGCCATTCTTAAAAAAACAGCGGGAAATCCGTGGCTTGCGGCCTGCGGCAATTTCCGGAGTGAGGATGCTCTGACCGAGGAGATGGTTCGTGCGCTGGTTGATCGCATAGAGGTAGATGCCCAAAATCATCTGTTTATCACACTCCGATACCGGGACGAATGTGAGGCGCTAGTCAGGGTTTTGGAGGAGGCGGGTGTATGACGATTTTTGAGTATATACGCCTTTCTTCTGAAGATGATGACTTAAAGGAAGGCGAAAAGCCGGAGTCCAACAGCATAGCCAATCAGCGCAATCTGATAAACACCTATATCCAAAGCCATGAGGAATTTGCCGGGGCTGACGTTGTTGAGTTCTGTGACGATGGCTGGAGCGGCAAAAGTTTTGAGCGACCGGCTGTAAAGGAAATGTTGGAACAGGTGCGTTTGGGGAAAGCCCAGTGCATCATTGTCAAAGATATATCGCGCTTCGGCCGTGATTACATTATCGCTGGAAACTACATTTCCCGTGTATTCCCCTTTCTGGGAGTGCGGTTTATTGCCATCAATGACGGGCTTGACAGCAGCCGTATCGCTGATGTGGACAGCCTGGAAACAGCATTCAAAACCCTTTTGTATGATCTATACAGCAGAGACCTTTCCCGAAAGGTGCGCAACGCAAAACGGTTTCGGGCACAGCAGGGAGAGTGGATGTCGGCCATCGCGCCCTATGGCTATATGCGGGACACCCAGAAGAAAAATCACATGGTCATTGATCCCCCCGCAGCTGAGGTGGTCCGCCGTATTATGATAGCGGAGGGCTTGTCCGCCGTCCAGACCGCAAAGATACTCAATCAGGAGTGTGTCCCAACCCCCATGCTCTACAAGCAGGCCCAAAGCAGTATTCCACGGCACTGGAACACGCTCTACGAAGAAAATTTTTGGACAGACAGTGCTATTATCAGGATTGTCCGTGATGAACAGTATCTTGGCAAAGTTGTCTATGGGAAACGGTTTTATGACCAGATCGGGCAGGGTCACAGCTTGAAAGTCAGGAAAAAGGACTGGATTGTTGTAGAAGGGATGCACGAGGGGATTGTGTCCCAAGTGGAATTTGACCGTGCACAAGCGGCTCTGCGTGAATTTTCAGAGCGTGCAGGAGCGTCATGCAGCAATCCTCTAAGTAAGAAAGTCCGCTGTGGGGTATGTGGTCACGCCATGACCCGTGAAGATGTCAAGCACCCATATTTCTTTTGCCGTACATCCCGTATGGTGGACTCGTTCTCCTGCTCTGGTGAACGGGTCCTGGAGAGCGACATTATAGAAATCATTTTGTCTGGTCTTCATGCCCAGGCGGTATCCGCTGTACGGTGGGAACAGATATGGGAGACTCGCCACCAGAAGGAAAAGACGGACTTCACTGCTATCCAAAAGCAGGTCGCATCACTGAGAGAAACCTGCGCCCAGCAAGACGGTCAGATTAAAGAGCTGTATGAGGCGCTGGTATCGGGCAGCGTCAGCAGAGACGAATACAAAGCCGCAAAAGCCATGCTCGTCTCAAGGCGCGATCAGGTCAAAGCCAGGATTTCCGAACTGGAGATTGTTCTGGCAAACACGGACAGTGATGGGAAGCTGAACAATCCATTTGTAAGCAGCTTTCAAAAATACACTGAGGTAACATCTATCACAAAAGAGATGATGATGGATGTTTTGAAAGAGGTGCGAATCTACCCCGGCGGTCGAATTGAAATCACTTGGAACTACTGTGAGGATTTAGAGAGACTGCTACGGGATTTGCATGACGAAGGGAGTCACCAAAATGAAGTGCAACCGAGTATGGATCTATTGCAGGACTGCGTATCCTGACGCAGTTTCCCTGGCGGTCCAGGAGCAGTATATGATTGACTATGCAAAAGCACATGGAATTTTAATTGCGGGTGTCACGTCGGAGCATGGCAGTGGTCTGGATTTTTCCCGTGATGGAATAAAGGCGGTGTCCCATGCGATAGAGATGGGTGAGGCCGATGCTTTGCTGGTAAAGGAACTTTCCCGCTTGGGACGGGATGTGGAGGAAACGGACGTTTACCTGCATTGGCTGAAAAAGCACAATGTTACTTTAATCTGTGCCGATGGAACGGTGCCGCAGACTTACGCAGATGTACTACACCGCTTGATTGGGGAGTTTGGACACTCCCTTGAAACTAGAGTGTAGTTTGTTGTTACTTTCTCCTTTTGGAATTTTTCGTTTATATCAGCCTTTGACAATTTTTTCAGTTTTTTCTTAGTTCCTGCTTGACAGTACAGAACGAAAAATACATCGGGGACGCCCTGCTCCAGAAGACCTTCATGGCGGACCTCTTCACCCATGAGCAGAGGAAGAATATGGGGGAGCTGCCCCAATACTACGTCCACGAGTGCCACCCCGCCATCATCGACCGGGACACCTTCCAGCGGGTGCAGGAGGAGCTGGCCCGGCGCTCCAGCCTGCGGAAGACCTCCTCCAAGACCAAGACAGAGCTGGGCAAATACTGCGGCAAATACGTCCTCAGCGAACTGCTGGTCTGCGGCGAGTGCGGCAGCCCCTACCGCCGGGTGGTGTGGAGCCGGCCCGAGGGTAAGCGGATCGTCTGGCGTTGCATCAACCGCCTGGAACACGGAAAGAAGATCTGCAAGAAGTCCCCCACCTGGAACGAGGCGGATATCCATGCCGCTGTGACCGCCGCCATGAACGAGCTGTTCCATGCCCAGACCGCAAGGGAGGCGCTGGAGGCCAGCATCACCGCCGCTCTCGCCGGAGAGGATGGAGAGTTGTCCCTGCCGGCGCTGGAGACGCAGATCCACAGCCTCACAGAGCGTCAGCTGGAACTGTTCCAGCTGGCCGTCAGCGCCGGCCCCGACTGCCTGGACTATGACGAGGAGATCCAGCGGGTCAATATGGCGAAAACCTCGCTGATGGCGAAGAAGGCGGAGCTGGAGCGTAAGGGCCGAACCGCCGCCGCGTTCGACCGGAGGATGGAGGACATCGCCAACGAGCTGGCGCAGACGGCTGGGACCATCACAGAGTTTGACGAGGTCACCGTCCGCCAGCTGGTCAGCAACATCAAGGTGGTCAGCAAGGATACCCTGCTCATCTGCTTCAAGGATGGGACGGAGATCACGCAGACAGTGTAATAGGAGGATAAACATGGCATACCGAAAAGTATATTTCCGCATCCAAACCTATGCCTACGGCTATGACTCCGGCTGGTCAAGTGAGGCGGATGAGGCGGCGTTTGACAACGAGTGCTGCGGTCTGTTCCAACAGCTGGGGTGGACGCTCCACCCAGGCTCCAACGGGGGCTGTGATACGGTGACCAAGGACCGGCAGGATCTCTATCTGCACCCCTTCAACTTCAGCGGTGTGATGGATGAGGCGAGTATCCAGCCTCTGCAAGAGCAGCTGTCAAAAGGCAAGACCTTCCGATGCTATGCCGTCGACTGCTATGAGGAATACGCCGATCTGAGCGACGAAGAATACCGCGCCGCACTGGAAGCCAAGCGGGAGGAGATCACGGCCTTCATCCTGGAGCAGTGCAGAACCAAGCGAACCAATCTCTACATCACCGCTCCTGTTGCGCTGCACTTTGCGGAACACTTTGAAATCTGCCGCCTCTGCGACAGGGAGCGGCACAATGCTGTGGGAAACCGCTTCATGTCGGAGCTGATCGACCAGTTGCTCCAGGAGGGACGGCTGGTCTCTGCAGAAACGACCCATGGCGCAGGCATCCGCACCGCCACAGCAAGAGAATTGAACGATCACAGTAAGCCCGTGGAGCAGGTCGCTGGACAGATCACCATGATATAGGAGGTGAAACTATGCTCCATATCACTGGCGACACCCACGGCGGCTTCCAACGGTTCAACACCAGAAATTTCCCTCAGCAAAAGCAGATGAACCGCAGTGACTATGTGGTCGTCACAGGAGATTTCGGGGGCGTGTGGGACGATTCACCCAGGGAGGCATACTGGCTCAACTGGCTGGAGGAAAAGCCGTTTACCACCCTCTTTGTGGACGGAAACCACGAAAATTTCGATAGGCTCAGTGAACTTCCCGTCCACCAGTGGCAGGGAGGGAAAGTCCACTATGTTCGCCCCCATGTGCTCCACCTGATGCGCGGACAGGTTTTCGAGATCGGTGGAATCACCTTCTTCACCATGGGCGGCGCTGCCTCCCACGACATCCAGGACGGCATCCTCGATCCGGCGTCCCCCGGCTTCGAGCAGGAATACTGGT
>OFFJ01001573.1_pt1 | contig 16440 bp, 13 predicted proteins | sample 1521261 | NCBI WGS metagenome assembly OFFJ01 (sample SAMEA3504122, study PRJEB24116) | mouse gut metagenome | biome: mouse gut; feature: mouse-associated habitat; material: faeces | place: Denmark | collected 2011 | reverse complement strand
AAAAGAGTTGGAGTTTGCGGCTATAGAGCCCCCGTGAGAGGGCGGGATGCAGTTAAGTTAAAACCCAATATTTGTACCAGTTAAGGCCGTTTCCCTGAAAAAAGGGCAGCGCCTTTTTTCGTTTTGTCCTCTTTTCAGGGATTGGAAATACCAAAACAGGAGGACAGAAGAATATGGCACGATATTTCATGGGCGATACCCGCCTGGCGGGGTTGGAGCGGATGATGATGGACCCGTCCAGATCGCCGTCTACCCGCATTGACACCCGGAAAAAGAGGCCCCAGAAGAAGCTGCCCTGCAACCGGCCCACCAAGCCGAGGCAGCGTGAGTGGGAGATGAAAGAGGGCTTTGAGGAGGGCGGCGGCGTATGAGCTAAGACCTTTGCTGGTACGCCCCAAGGGAGTGGAGTCAGTCCTATTCTGGCGAACATCTACTTGGACAAACTCGACAGTTTCATAACCGGCTATAAAAAGCAGTTCGACGTAGGTACACCGAAAAACCGGAAACGGGACAGCGGGTACATGAAGGCGAGCGGACGTTACTTGAAGATGAAGAAATCATACGAAGATAAATGGTCCACCGCCACGCCAGTGGAAAAGGCACAGATGGGACAAAATCTCCGCAAAGCCAAGAATGAAATATTCACTCATCCATATTATGCACAGTGCAACAGCAGCTACAAGTGTCTGCACTATTGCCGGTATGCCGATGATTTTATTATCAGCGTGATTGGCAGCAGACAGGACGCAGAACAAATCAAAGCCGACATTAAAGCATTTCTCATGGGAACCTTGAAACTGGAAATGTCAGAGGAAAAGACAAAAATCACACATTCCTCCGACTTTGCCCGTTTCCTCGGCTACGACATCTGCGTTTCCCGCAGCAACGCCATTAAATACAACGAGAAGGGCGTGGCAAAACGAGAGTACAGCGGGCGTATTATGCTGTATGTACCCAAGGAGAAATGGATGGGAAAACTGCTCGAATATCATACTTTCAAAATCAAACTGGATGAAAACGGGAAAGAGAAATGGAAAACGATGCATCGTGGCAAGCTCGTCAATCATCCCAACATTGAAATCATAACCAGGTTCAATGCAGAAATTCGAGGTCTGTACAACTATTACCGACTTGCAAACAATGTGTCCGTTCTGAACAAATTCGCCTATATCATGGAATACAGCATGTACAAAACTTTCGCCTGCAAATACCGCTCCACGGTGAAGAAAATTGTGGATAAATATTCTCGCAATGGAATCTTCTCCATTCCGTATGAAACAAAGAGCGGCATAAAATGGTGCGAATTTTATCATGATGGGTTCCATCGAATCAAAGAGGTACTGCTGGATGCGGATACATTGCCAGAGTATCGAAAGTCGTATCATGCACCCCGCAGCAACGCCGCCCGGATCAAAAAGGGTGTCTGCGAATTGTGCGGGCAGCAGACCAAGGATATTTGTATGCACCATGTCCGGAGAGTGAAAGATTTGACGGATAACAGCGATTGGGAAAAGTTGATGAAGAAAATGCGGCGAAAATCCCTCGCCGTATGTAAAGCCTGCCATGACAGGATACATGATGAATCACTTAGGGCTGGTAGAGGGAGAGCCGGATACGCTGAGAGGTGTACGTCCGGTTCGGGGGAGAGTTGCTCCGAAACCTACCGTGGAGACACGGCAAGGCGCGGAAATGCTTATCCCATTATGACGCTGCCGAGGGCCTCCTGACCTCTGTGATCCTTCTGCTGGCGGAGTTTCTGCCCCCTAAAGAGATCGATGGAGAAGTCCGGGAGCGGCGACATATCGTGTCCGTGTTCAAGCTGGTGCAGGACCTGCTTGAACCTGCCGCCGGAGCGGACAAAGGCTAGAGCCAATTCCAGGTGCTCATGAGCAAGCTGCCGTCCGAACACAAGGCCAGATGGTTCGCCGGCGCTGCGCTGAACACATCGGAGCAGGCGATGGCGTCCGTGCTGTCCACCGTGCTGTCACGATTGAACAGCTTCCTTGACAGCGAATTGGAGCAAGTCCTCTGCTTCGAAAGCTGCATCACCGCAGAGAGTTTTGCCAGCAAAAAGTCGGCTGTTTTCCTGATCCTGCCGGAAGAAGACCCCAGTAAAAACTTTATGGCAGGGTTGATGATCCAGCAGCTATCCCGCGAGCTGTTCGCTGTGGCGGATGAAAACGGAGGGAAGCTGCCCAACCGCGTGGTGTTCTTCTGCGATGAGCTGGGGACTATGCCGCCCTTCGATATCCTGCCGTTGTTCTCCGCAGGCCGGTCCCGGAAGCTGACGCTGGTGCCGATCATCCAGAGCCTGGCCCAACTGGAGAAAAATTACGGAAAAGAAGGCGCTGAGATCCTCACGGATAACTGCCAGGACACGATCTTTGGCGGCTTCGCGCCCAACAGCCAGACGGCGGAAGTGCTGTCCAAAGCGCTGGGAAATCAGACCGTACAGAGCGGCTACATCAGCAAGGCAAAGGATGGCGTCAATCAGTCGCTCCAGATGGTGAGCCGGCCGCTCATGAGTCCGGATGAGCTGAAAGCCATCCCCAAAGGTTCATTCATAGTTATGAAGACCGGGACAAATCCCATGCGGACACGGCTGCGGTTGTTTCTGGACTGGGGGATCACCTTCGGAGAACCGTATCAAACGCCGGACCACGGTCAGAGACGGGTCTACTATGCGGACCGGCGTGAGCTGGAGGAAGCCATCCGCAAGAAGTATCCGCCTATGCAGCCAGAGGGTATGCCGCAGCCTATATCGTATGACGCGGCACACATCAGGCAAAAGCAGCCCTCTCGCCGCCCGGAGGGGGATTCTTCTTCCGTTCGTCCATGAGATGCCGCTATGGGATATTTTGATTCTATCTACTCGTCGGAGCTGCCGCACCGGGCGAGGGCGGTGTACATGTATCTCAAGGACCGCGCCAACAAGGATGGGACAGGGTACGATCCCATGGTGGGCCGGATGTCCGGGATGCTGCCGGGGCTGTTTGAAAACGGCGGGGTGTACTGCCACGCCAGCGCCTTCAAGATCCTGATGGACTGCAGATTGGGACGTGGGGACAAAGCGCTGGAGACGCTGAAAAAAATCATGCCGGACAGCGAGAAGAATCCCTCCGCCCAGTCCGGCGCGGAGCCCTATGTGTTCACCAACTGCTACGCCACACACCCCAAATACTATGGACGTTCCTACCAGTCCTGGACGACCGGAACATCGGCCTGGGCGCTGCGGGGGCTGTATGAGGGCATATTGGGAGTGCAGCGGGACTATGCCGGCCTGCGCATCCGTCCGGCCTTCCCCGGCGAATGGCAGGAGGCGGAGATGACCCGCCGGTTCCGGGGAGCGGAGTACCGGATCGTCTACCGCCGCACCGGGCAGGACGGCGTCCGACTGACGGTGGACGGCGAGCCGGTGACCGGATCCCTTGTGCCGGACTTCCGGGAAGGGAAGCAGCATCTGGTGGAGGTTACACTGTAAAATTCAATACGATTTTGCAATTTTGAGCAGGATCTTACAATATCAGATCTGGAAAAAATAATACAATAACCCCACAACACGGGGATACAATCCATACAAAATCAACAAGGAGGACGAGAACATGGCAAAACAGGAACAGGCTGTACGGTATGACAAGGACGGCGCGGTACGCACGATGCGAACCGGGGACTATCTGGCTGATATGGGCGGCCAGCTGGCCCTGGGCATCATGGCCAATCTGGTCGGCCAGATGAACTATAGTCGAAGCAGTTGAAAATCGGTAAAGTTCGGCAGTCAAAACAGGGCGTGGACTTCGTTGTCGTCCTTGGCGGGCGCCAGCCCGCCTGCGTCCTCCGCCTCGCCACACCCAGTTTTCCCTCGCCTCCTTTTTACCGATTCTCAACTGCTTCGACTATACTTCTACACGGACAAGGTGGGAATGTCCATTGGCTCGGTGGGCGTGGTGATGGCCATTGCCAAAATCGTGGACGCGTTTACCGACGTGATCTTCGGCAACATCATCGACCACTCCAGGGGCGGCAATAAGAAATATTACCGCTGGATCATCACCCTGGCGGTCCCGGCGGCGGCTATTGTGGCGCTGATGTTCATGATCCCCACAGGCGCGGCCACCGGTATGCAGGTCGCATACGCCCTGATCACCAACCTGCTGCTGACCGCCGTGATCTACACCATGATCGCCACCCCCTTCTCCGCCGTCATGGTGGTGCGCACCAAGAGCCAGAGCGAGCGGGGCAGCATGGGCGTGTTCCGGGCCGCGGGCAACTACGGGGCCGGTATGCTGATCTCCATTCTGACCATCCCTCTCACCAATATGCTGGGCGGGACGCAGAGCGCCTGGATCAAGTACGGCGTGATCCTGGGCGCAGCCGTTCTGCTACTGTTCCTGATCTGCTGGCTCAAGGGACATAACGCACCCTTTACCCGTGAAGCGGAGAGTGAGACCGGCGCGGCTGCGGAGCAGGATGAGGAGCCTGTTCCCTTCGGCCCCGCTATGGGGATGCTGTTCCGCAACAAATATTGGGTCATCGTGCTGCTGTTCAACCTGATCACCGCCATCACCAACGCCGTTGCCGCTTCCTCTGGTACATATTACTGCAAGTGGATCTTCGGCAACGACAACTTAGTGGGCCTCATCGGTGCGGCGGGGATGCTGGCCACCGTGGCTGGCTTTATCCTGTCCAAGCCTATCATCACCAAGCTGGGCGTCTCCAGGACGGTCTCCTTCGGCTGCCTGGGCGCGGCCATCGCGGCGGGTGTCCGCTGCATTGCGCCGGCAAACTTTACCATGTATGTCGTGACCAGCCTGATCGGCAGCTTCGTGCAGATCCCTCTCATGTGCCTCTACGGTGTGCTGACGGCCATGGCTGTGGATTACAACGAGTGGAAGTACGACAGGAAGCTGGTGGCCATGTCCGGCGGCGCCATCGGATTCGGCAGCAAGGTGGGCAGCGGCATGGGTTCCCTGCTGCTCAACGTGTTCCTGATCATCGGCGCCTATGACGCCACGCTGGCTGTTGCGTCCACTTCCATGCGCTGGTCCATCTACGGCTTCTCCAACTTCCTGCCGGTGGTCGTCAATGTGCTGATGTTCTTTATCTTCCGGGGATTCGACCTGGAGCAGAAGCTGCCGCAGATGCGCGCGGAAATCGCTGAACGCAGAGCCAAGCATTAAAAATTTGAATGGAGGAAAATCAAGATGCTGACGATCAATGAAATTCGCATTGAAAACCAGGGGGGCGGCAGTGCCGTCATCACCGACCGGGCGCGTCCGCGATCTTCCTTTTCCATGACCAGCGACCGGAGAGCTTCGGCTCTCCGGTCGGCCTCTATCGAGGTAAACGGCTGGAAAAAGGAAATTCGGGATCAGCTCAACATCCAGTACGGAGGCCCCGCGCTGGAGCCCTTCCAGGTCTACTCCGTGCGTATCACCGCCCGGGACGATGCGGGAGAGGAGGCCGCGGCGGAGCGGCTGTTCCAGACCGGACGACTGGGGCTTCCCTGGGCAGGAAAGTGGATCAGCGATGCCGGGTATCGCTTTGAAAGCCCCAATTCTCCAATCCCTATGTTATTCCGCCGGAAGTTCACAGTGAGCAAGCCGGTGCAGCGGTTCCGGGTCCTGGCGACGGCCATGGGCATCTATGACTTGCTGCTGGACGGGGAGCGGATCAACCGGGACTATTTTGCGCCAGGCTTTACGGACTACCGCGCCCATTTACAATACGGGTGTTACGAGATGCATGATCTCCAGCCGGGGGAACACGTTTTTACTGCGGTTGTGGCCGGAGGCTGGGCCGTGGGCCGGACCACCAATGTTGCGAATACCAACCAGAGCGTCTCCCAGCGGAGCGCCCAGCGGCAGGCGCTTCTGGCGGAGCTCCGCCTGCAATACGAGGACGGCAGCACGGAGGTCATCGGCACGGACGAGCGCTTTGAGGTCACGGAGGACAGCCCCTGGCGGTTCGCGGACTTCTATGACGGCGAGACCTACCACGCCAACTGGAACCCCGCTGCCGCCGTCTGGCGGCCCGCGGCGGAGGAGAAGCTGAAGGTGCGTCCGGCCATCCGCGCCCGGTACGGGGAGCCGGTCACGGCCCACGAAGTGCTGGAGCCTGTGGCGTGGAGCCGTGCGCCCTCCGGGGAACTGATCTGTGATTTCGGGCAGAACATCGCGGGGGTAATCTCCGTAAAGCTGACCGGCACAGCGGGGCAGGAGATCGTATTCCGTCACGCCGAGGCACTGGAAAACGGGGAGTTGTATGTGCAGAACCTCCGCTCCGCCAAGCAAACCGTCACCTATATCTGCCGGGATGGGGAGCAGGAATATTCGCCCCGCTTCACCTACATGGGCTTCCGCTATGTGGGCATCACCGGCAGCCGACGGGAAGACCTGGAGATCAAAGCCGTCGCGGTCTACTCTGACCTGGAGACCGTGGGAAGTTTCCGATGCTCCAACGAGGACCTGAACCAACTGCAAAGCAATCTGGTCTGGAGCGGGAAGGACAACTTCGTGGACATCCCCACCGACTGTCCACAGCGGGACGAACGGCAGGGCTGGACGGGGGACATCGCCCTCTTTGCCTCCACGGCCTGCTTCAACTTTGACATGGGCCGATTCCTGGACAAGTGGCTGCTGGATATGAAAAGCGAGCAGGGGAAAACCGGCAGCCTCCCTTTTGTCATCCCCAGCCGCCGGGGCGTCACGCCCTCCATCACCACCTCCTGCTGGGGTGACAGCAGTATCTTGGTCCCCTATGCGTTGTACCGGTCTACGGGCGACACGGGCATCCTGCGGCGGCAGTATCCCGTGATGAAAAAATATCTGGCGGATGTGCGGCGGTGGGCGGCGCTGAGCTTCCCCAAGTACAAGTCGCCCTACATCTTCCAGCTCATGTTCCAGTTCGGCGACTGGTGCGCGCCCTACGGCAGTGTGCCGGACTGGCTCAAAAAAGGTTCCTGGGTAGGGACGGCCTACTACGCCAACTCCTGCCGCCTCATGAGCGAGATCGCCAACGTTCTAGGGGAGGAGAAGGACAGCAAACATTACGCAGCCCTGGCGGACAAGATCGGCGAGGCGTTCCGGAAGGTGTTCCTGGAGGAGGACGGGCGGCTGAAGGAGGAGTTCCAGACCGGGTACGTGCTGCCGCTGTACTTCCGGCTGGCGGACGAGCAGATGCGCCGGGTCATGGCCCAGCGGCTATGGGCGCTGATCGAGGAAAACGGCGTCCACCTCAACACCGGCTTCACCGCAACGCCCTACATCCTGTTCGCCCTGGCGGACAACGGATACGCAGAGGAAGCGTACCGGCTGCTTTTGCAGGATACCGACCCATCCTGGCTGTACCAGATCCGGCATGGGGCCACCACCTTTTGGGAGCAGTGGGGCGCCGTGCAGGAGGACGGCTCCATCAAGGAGGCGTCCCTGAACCACTACGCCTATGGCGCGGTGGGAGACTTCTTCTACCGCCGCATCTGCGGGTTGGAGCCGCTGGAGGCCGGGTATCGGAAGTTCCAGGTCAAGCCCGTTCCGGGCGGCGATTTGCAGTTCGCGGAGTGCGAGCACCGCTGCCCCTTTGGCATCATCCGGGTGCGCTGGGAGCTGCGGGAGGAAATATTCCGTCTCTGTGTCACGGTGCCAGTGAGCACTACCTGCGAGGTGGTTATGCCCAACGGGGAGCGGAAAACTACAGGGAGTGGAACATATGAATTTGAACAGCTGGCATAACACAGAGCTTGCACCGGAGGAGCGGGCGCAGCTTCTTCTCCGGGAAATGACCCTGGACGAAAAAATGGCGCAGATCAACTGCGTGTTCCCTTTTGATAAAACCTACCGGGACATGGACTGGATCTCCGCACAGACGCCCTTCGGCATCGGGGAGGTCAGCACCCTGGAAATGCGGCGGCTGGAGACGCTGGAGGCCGCGGCAAGCTGGCAGCGGACAGTGCAGCGGGTGGTCATGGAGAACAGCCCCCACCATATCCCGGCGATCTTCCACATGGAGGGGCTGTGCGGCCCGTTCATCCAGGAGGCGGTCAGTTTGCCTTCCGGCATCGCGCGGGGCGCGGGCTTTCATCCGGAACTGGAGGAGGAGATCGGCGCGGTGGTGGCCGAGCAGGAGGCCGCCTGCGGGATCACCCACATTTTAGCGCCTGTGCTGGACATCTCCCGTGACTCCCGCATGGGACGGCAAGGGGAGACCTACGGCGAGGATTCCACTTTAGCCGCCGCCATGGGCGCGGCCTACACCAGAGGGGTGCAGAATACTTGCATTGACGGCAGAGCGCCGGAGAGCGTGGCCAAGCACTTCCTGGCTTTCCACAACTCCCAGGGCGGCATCCACGGGACCCACAGCGACACACCGGAACGGCTGCTGCGGGAGGTCTACGGCAAGCCCTTCCAGGCCGCCATTCAGGCCGGGCTGCGGGGGATCATGCCCTGCTACTGCTCTATTGACGGTGAACCAGCTTCCGTGTCGGAGAAGCTGCTGACGGGACTGCTGCGGGAGGAGATGGGCTTCGACGGACTCTGCGTCAGCGACTACGGCGGCATCGGGAACAGCCATACGGTGCAGCACATCGGCGAGACGATAGCGGAGACCGGGCTGCTGGCACTGCAAGCGGGGATGGATATAGAAATGCCCAGCCCCGCCGGATACGGGAAAGAGCTGCGGGTGCTGTTCACAGACGGCGGGGCAGACATACGTCTGCTGGATTGGGCGGTGCTGCGGGTGCTGGCGGCGAAATTCCGCATGGGGCTGTTTGAGCATCCCTTCGCCATGGAGGATGAGCCGTTACGGAAGGTGTTCTGTGGCGGCCGGGGTGTGGAGATCACCCGGCAGTCGGCGCGGGAGTCCCTGGTGCTGCTGAAAAACGACGGTATACTGCCTCTTGCTGCCGGGAAGGTCCGGAAAATCGCCCTCATCGGCCCCCACGGGGATAACGCCAGGATGTTCTTCGGCGGCTACACCCATCTGTCCATGATGGAATCCACCTTCGCCGTGGCAAATTCTATTGCCGGGGTGGCGGGGATCGAGAACACATCCGGCAGGGAGATCAAAACCGTGCCGGGGACCAATATTCAGTCGGATCAAACGGAGGAATTTGCTCCCATCCTGCGGCGGCAGAAGCCGGACTGTCCCTCCCTGCTCTCCGCGCTGCGGGAGGCCATGCCGGGGACAGAAATTGCCTGGGCTTGCGGCTATCCCATTGCGGGGGATGACAACTCCGGTTTCCAGGAAGCATTGGAACTGGCACGGAGTGCGGACGTGGTTCTCCTGACCCTGGGCGGCAAGTATGGGACCTGCTCCATCGCCTCCATGGGCGAGGGTGTAGACGGGGCCAATATCAATCTGCCGCCCTGTCAGGACGCCTTTATCCGGGCAGCGGCAGAGCTGGGCAAGCCCCTGGTGGGCATCCACTTCGACGGGAGGCCCATCTCCAGCGATATAGCGGATCAGTGCCTGAACGCCATTCTGGAGGCGTGGACGCCGGGGGAGGCTGGCGGCGCGGCTGTGGCCAGCGCTCTGACGGGTGCGTATAACCCCGGCGGCAAGCTGCCGGTCTCCGTGGCGTACCACGCAGGACAGATCCCGGTGTACTACAACCATCCCTGGGGTTCCTGCGAGTACCAGGGGGAGAGCATCGGCTTTGCCAGCTATGTGGATCTGCCCCATACGCCCCGGTATCCCTTCGGGTATGGGTTGTCCTATACGAAATTTCAATATGACCGGCTCCGGGTTTCCGCCCATGAAGTCAGACCGGAGGAGCAGCTGGTAGTATCGGTAGATGTTCACAACGTGGGGAAGATGGCCGGAGACGAGGTAGTGCAGCTGTACCTGTCGGACTGCTACGCTTCCCGGACGCGGCCTGTGCAGGAGTTGGCGGGCTTCAAGCGGGTCCATCTGAAACCAGGAGAAGTAAAAACGGTGGTGTTTACAGTGGATTTTTCTCAAATGGCATTCCTGGATAAGGATATGCGCTGGAAGATCGAAAAGGGTGAGTTTGCCGTCAGGACCGGCAGTTCCTCGGCGGATGTCCGCGTCTCCGATACGGTGCGGGTCACGGAGGATGCCTGGATCAACGGCAGAAAGCGGGCAATGTGCGCCGGAGCGGAGGTCAGACCATGAAGTATTTCTGCAATCCTATCAATGTGACCTACCCGTACCAGTTCAAGTGTGATCCACGGGACAACTACCGGCTGTCGGTGAACCGGGAGGCCGCCGATCCCTCCCTGGTTCTGTTCAAGGGGAGGTACTACCTTTTTGCTTCCATGAGCGGCGCGGTGTGGGTGTCGGACGATCTGGCGGAGTGGGAGAGTGTGCCGCTGCTGGAGAATATGCCCATCTATGACTATGCGCCGGATGTGCGGGTGGTCGGGGACTGGCTGTACTTTACCGCGTCGAATCGGGGCATACCATGCAATTTCTACCGGACAAAGGACCCGCTCCACGGGCCGTATGAGGAGATCAGGGGCAGCTTTGATTTTTGGGATCCCAACCTGTTCCTGGACGACGACGGGCGGCTGTACTTTTACTGGGGCTGCGCCAACGCCACGCCTATCTGGGGCACAGAGCTGGACCCGGACACGATGCGGCCCATTTTAGATAAAGTCCCGCTGATCTGGGGCAACCCGATGGAACACGGCTATGAGCGGTTCGGTGAGGACAATAGCGAGAATCCCCGGACGGAAGAGGAGATCGACAGGCTGTTCCGCGAGTTTCTGGACAGCTGCGGCAAAACGGCGGAGCAGATACCGGAGGAAAACCGGGTGATGATCCGGGCCACTTTTGCCGGGATGCCCTACATTGAGGGGGCGTGGATGACGAAGCAGGATGGCCGGTACTATCTGCAATATGCCTGCCCCGGCTCGGAGTTGAACGTGTACGCGGACGGTGTGTATGTATCGGAGCATCCGCTGGGGCCTTTCCATCCGGCAGAGAACAATCCATACTCCTATAAGCCGGGCGGGTTCCTGCCGGGAGCGGGCCATGGCTCCACAATGCAGGACAGGGACGGATGCTGGTGGCACACGGCCACCATGCGCATCAGCGTCAACCATGTATTCGAGCGCCGGGTGGGACTATGGCCCGCGGGATTTGACGCGGCGGGAAACCTGTTCTGCAACCAGCGGTACGGCGACTGGCCCATGGCTGTTGACCGGATGCGGGAGGATCCCTGGTGCGCTCCGGAGTGGTTCCTGCTCAGTTACCGGAAGGCGGCATCATCCTCCCCGTATGCGCCCGGAAAGGGGCCGGAGAGCGCGGTGGATGAAAATGTTCAGACCTGGTGGCGGGCGGCCTCCGGCGAGCCGGGGGCATGGCTCATGGTGGACTTGGGCGAGGCGATGACCGTCCATGCGGTGCAGGTCAACTTCGCGGACGATCCGGACGCGGAGATCCCCTGCCCCGGCGAGTTGGTCAGCGGGCCGGATATGGCGCGGTACATCGACCGGAAAACGCAGCCTGCCCGATGGCTGCTGGAGACCTCGGAGAATGGGAGCGCCTGGGAAGTCCTGGAGGACAAACGGGGGGCGTTTACCGATTTGAGCCACGATCTTGTGGTCACGGAGGCCGGAGCAACTGCCCGGTTTGTGCGTCTGACCATTTATGAGGTCCCCTATGGCGCGGCTCCCTGCGTCTCCGGTTTACGGGTATTTGGAAAAGGAAACGGAAACAGGCCGAAGCAGGCAGAGGCATCCGCCGTACGATCCGGCCCCCTGGATTTTGTGGTTTCCACCGGCGATGATCCGGATGCTGTGGGATATAACGTGCTCTGGGGAAATTCGCCGGATCAGTTGTACCACAGCTGGATGGTCATGGGAACCCGGATCGACAGGAAGCGGATCGGCGCGCTGGTGAAGAGCCGGGATTACTATGTCCGGGTAGATGTGTTCAATGAAAACGGGATTACGGTGGGAAAGGTGGGAAAGCTCTGATGACTGAGGATCTTTTGCGGCCACACATAGGGCGGATCAATGGACATCCCGCCCTCATGGTGGACGGCAGGCCCTTTATCATGCTGGCGGGAGAGGTACACAACTCCAGCTCCTCGTCTCTGGCCTACATGGAACAGGTCTGGGAAAAAGCCAATGCGCTGGGAATGAACTGCCTGCTGCTGCCTGTGACTTGGGAGCTGACGGAACCGGAGGAGGGAAAGTTTGACTTCTCCCTCGTCCGGGGATTGATCGAGCAGGCGCGACGGTATGGCAAGAAAATCAGCTTCCTCTGGTTCGGCGCATGGAAAAACGCTCAGTGCTACTACGCGCCGGAGTGGGTCAAAACGAATCCGGCGCGGTTCCATCGGGCCCAGGTGGTCAAGGGAAAGAATTTTATCTACAACGTGGATTTCTATAATATGCCATACAGCAGCCTGTCCTATTTGTGTGAGGAGACACGTCTGGCGGACGCGCGGGCCTTCGCACGACTAATGGCGTACATCCGGGAGATCGACAGCGAGGCGCATACCGTTGTCAGCGTTCAGATAGAAAATGAGACGGGATTGATGGGGGCGGCGCGGGAACACTCCGACCAGGCGGACGCACTGTTTGCCGCTTCGGTTCCCCAGGATTTTGCTGACTATATGCGCAGTCATCAAAGAGAAGCGGCGGACGTGGTGAGGGATGCTCTGGAGAAGGGCAGGAGCAGTGGAACCTGGAAGGAGGTTTTTGGCGAGCTGGCAGAGGAGATTTTCAGCGCCTATCACATTGCCCGCTATGTCAACACCGTGGCCGAAGCGGGGAAAAAGGAGTACGCAATTCCCTTTACCGTCAACTGCTGGCTGAACAAGCCGGGAGAAGCGCCCGGAGCTTATCCCAGCGGCGGGCCGGTTTCCAGAATGATGGAGGTCTGGCGGTACTGCGCGCCCAGCATTGACATCTTCGCGCCGGATATTTATGTTCCCAATTTTGCAGCGGTCTGCGAGGAGTACACCAAAGGCGGCAATCCGCTGTACATTCCAGAGTGCGCGACCCACGGCTATGCCGGGGCGCGGGCAGTGCTGTGCGTTGGACGTTACCACGGAGTGTGCTACTCACCATTTGGCCTTGAGGATATGGGGGAGCCCTTCACGAACCAACAGATGGCGCTGTTCGGTGTGGATGTAACCGATCCGGCGCTGCAAACGCCCCAGGATGTAGAGGTGTATGGAAAGCTCAACCGTATGCTGGGGAGCATGATGCCGCTGATCACCGAAAAGTATGGGACAGAGGATTTACAGGCCAACTCCGGTGAAATTTCCGATACGGCGGAATTTGAGATGGGGGACTACCGGATCTGCGCCAGCTTCCAGGGAAAGACTGGAGTATGCTTGGTACTGCGGATAAGTGAGAACGGGTTTTATCTGATTGTGCGGGATGTATCGCTCGCCTTCCAGTCCACGAATACGGAAAAGCTGGGAATCGACATCCTGGCACTGAAGGAGGGAACGTTTGCGGATGGGGTCTGGCAGCCCGGCCGGCGGCTGAATGGGGACGAGGCGGTGCTGAATACCTACAGCGAGCCAGCCGCACTATTTGTCAAGCTGTTTGTATATGGCTGACATTTTCTCATGCAGCCTATTATTTTATAACTAAAACAGGAGGATTTGCAATGGACGCACAGAAAATCAGACGCCGCATGACGCTGGAGCAAAAGGCCGCATTTTGCAGCGGACTGGACTTCTGGCACCTGCACGGTGTGGAAAACATTCCGCCGGTCATGGTCACGGACGGCCCTCATGGACTGCGGAAGCAAGCGGAGGGCGTGGATCACCTGGGACTGAATGAAAGTGTCAAGGCGATCTGCTTCCCCGCCGGATGTGCATTGGCCTGCTCCTTTGACCCGGAACTAGCGGAACGGATGGGAGCTGAATTGGGAAAACTGGCTCAGGCGGAGGATATCAGCGCGGTGCTGGGCCCCGCCATGAATATTAAGCGGTCCCCGCTGTGCGGCAGGAACTTTGAGTATTACTCCGAGGATCCGCTGCTCAGTACAAAAATGGCATCGGGTGCAGTAAAGGGCATTCAGAGCCGGCATGTGGGCGCCTGCCCCAAGCATTTCCTTGCAAATAACCAGGAGTATTACCGGATGAGCAGCAATTCCGTTGTAGACGAACAGACCATGCGGGAGATCTATCTGGCCTCCTTCGAGGAAACGGTGCGGGAGGCCAATGTGGATGGAAGGAATTTTATCAATGCCCTGCCGCGCATAGCTGCGGTGATCTATGCGCTCCGGCCTACCCGCTGCCTCCAACGCTCGGTTGGCGTAAGCGGCCCACGCCGCCCGCCACTTCTCGGCATTCTCCCGATTGTTCCAGTCGGTGGTGTCCTCCCGATGATTCTTCCAGCCGCCTTTGCCATCAGGGATGCGATTGCCCTGGCTGTCCAGGTCATAAACCTTGCGGCACTTCGGCCCCCAGCGTCCGTCCGGTTTCAGCGGGCGAATGGTCAGCAGAATATGAGCATGGGGATTGCCGTCACCCTTGTCATGGAGCGCAAAGTCCGCGCACATCCCCTCTGCCACAAAGTTGTCTTTGACGAATAACCGGACAAGGGCCAACTGCTCCGCTCTGGACAGTTCCACGGGAAGGGCAACTTCGATTTCGCGGGCAAGCTGGGCGTCGCTGGCTTTCTCAATTTGCTCCACAGAGTTCCAGAGGGTAGAGCGGTCTTGAAACTCCGGCGGGGCGTGGGCTGGCAGCATAATCTCCTTGTGGACGATACCGGGCTTATGCGTGTAATCGTGGGTTTTGCCGTCCCACTCATTCGTCAGCTTTTCGCCGCTCCGATAGGCGGCAGCGGCAACAGCCGAACGGCCTACGCTCCGCTTGATGATTTGAATGGGACAGTGAAAAATTGCTATGTCGTTTTCCTCCTTCCTCCGCAGTCGGTGGCGGGGGATATAGGCCAGCAGAAACGAAACAGACGCAAAGCGGATGTTTCGTTTTTGCTGGCGCACATGGGGTTTGGGGAAGGTACTTCCCCATCGCGTCCGCAGGACGCAATAAGCCCCCGGCAGGGCGCACGGCACCGGACACGGTGTATAAGTGCGCCGTAAGAAACGGACTTTAGTTTGCGGGGACGCTTTTTTGTGCCTTTTCTGCCGCTTCTGTTGCTCCCGGCAGGCGGGAAAGGGCAATCAGGAACGCCTTGATCGCCTCGCCGTCCATGTTGGCGGTGAAGGGGAACACGCCCTCCATGATTGCGCCATGCACGATCAGGCGGTGGTTCCGGGCGTGGCGCTCTGCGTCCCTCTGCTTGTTCAGCAAAATCTTCACCTGGTTCTCGTATTGGGCGGCTTCCTTTTTTGCTTCGTCACGCTGTTTCAACAGGGATTCTTTTTTATCCATGATGTGATAGACCTCCTTTCTGCCAGGGAACAAGTTGGCGCTTGTCCCCTGGCGGTGATGGAGCAAATGCCCCTCACTGGGTAAGCCTCAAAACAGCCCGCTGTCAGGGTGGTTTGAGAAAAATTTTAGAAATTTTCTGCGGACGGCCTGGATGCTCTCATAAACGGATTCCCTGGAACAGCCCTGCATCATTCCAATCTCCGTATAACCGAAACCATACAGCGCATAGAGCAAAAACCGCTCCCGCTGAATTGCCGTGCAGGTGTCCAGAATGGACAGCAGCAGAGCCAGGGTTTCCCTCTGGCATACGATGTCCTCCGGGGTGGGCTGATAGGGCAACAGGCCCTCGGTGGCAGCTATGTACTCGTCAAATTCCCGATCATCCCAATGCCGCCGCTTTTCGTGATAGAGGTTCTCGGCTTTCCGTCTGCCCTGGTCATAGCACTCGGCTACTTCGTCATTGACTCCAACAGACACCATACGCCCGTTGATTTTGATGGTGATCTCCATCATGCTTTCCTCCTGTTCAGATTGGATTTTGCGAAATCTGAACAGGAGGGCGGGGAGCGACACCGGGGCCGTTTTCCATTCGCTCTGAAAATGAGAAAATCCGCATGGCAAAAGGCCACACGGATTAAAATGCAATATTCAGCTACATAAGAAATTGTTGTACCTTCAAGGCTGGATTTTGCCGTCAAAGGGGAAAGAATTTTTTTGACGCTTCATCCAACTTTGTTAATGGCCTTGGCACAGCGGCTACCTCCTAGAGCCGCCAATTTTGAATAGACAATAGGCGGCGGCACTTGCCAAAGTACCGCCGCCATGTGGAACGTATATAAAGCCAATATGGAACCTGTGTGAAACGGCAATTTTTTACTCTTTCGGAGTGACTACAATGCCGTCCGCATTATCCGGGTCTTTGAAACTGTAAGTGTAGCCATCTGGCAGGGAAACACTGTCAGAGTTGTCCTCGGCACCCGGCTTTGTTCCGGCGTCAATATCAATATCCGTATCATCAATTTCCACGGAGTTCCCCAAATTTGTGTCCTGATCGCTGCCGTCTTTCTGATTGGTACAGCCGGTGAACAGCAAGAAGCAGACCAGCATACACGCCA
>OFFJ01001567.1_pt1 | contig 16493 bp, 9 predicted proteins | sample 1521261 | NCBI WGS metagenome assembly OFFJ01 (sample SAMEA3504122, study PRJEB24116) | mouse gut metagenome | biome: mouse gut; feature: mouse-associated habitat; material: faeces | place: Denmark | collected 2011 | reverse complement strand
TTGCGGCGGCAGTCACCAATCAGGTGGTTTTGGGGTATATGGTGTCGGTTTTGTACTATGCCGTTAATACGGGTATGGCAAACCGTCTGTGGAAGTTCGGCTTGTTTCCTATCTGCAGAGGCGATGAAGGAACCTGGATCTGGCTGCTCGGGGCGGCGGTTTTTCTTGTGGCAGGAGGAATCTGGCTGCGGGAACAGCTTCGCAGAGCGGCTGTTTTGTAAGGTATTTCTTGATTTGCAAAAACCTTTGTGGTATAATTCCTATGGTAAGTAAAAAGAACACTGGTGGTGAGATGATGTATTTAAATAGAGCGTGGCTCCATGCAAAGCCAGTATGAGCGACATTTGCATGGAGTGAATTCTAGTCGCTTACATATGTTACTGGCTTTGCTGCTTGACTAAATTGATCAAGGAGGAAGCCGCATATGAAGTATATTAACGCAAATGAAATTCTTCCTGTCAGGCTGATTGAAGAGCTGCAAGAGTATATGCAGGCAGGTTATATCTATATTCCTGCAAAGACTGAGCAACATAAATCCTGGGGAGAATTATCTGGCTACCGAAAAGAGCTTGAAGAGCGTAATAAACGAATTATCGCAGATTACAAGCAAGGTATATCTATCGAAAATCTTGCGGATTTTTACCATCTTTCGGTCTATGCCATCAGAAAAATAATCTACAAAAAATAATTTAGGGAGCTGCTTAAACAAAAGCGGCTCTCTTTTTTCATGCACACGGAAATAAAAACAAAGTTTTTACTTATTGCGTCTGTACTGTTTGGTGTATTGAAAACACCTCGGCGTATGAATAAAATTGTTTTATCATGACCAATAGGAGGGATTAAAAATGGCGGGTGCAAAGAAGATATAACCATGTACAGGAGATACACAAGGAGAATGGCATGATTAAAACTACGATAAAAGTCATTGGAGGGATAGCCCGCGGCGCAAAAAAGCACACGATCTGTTATCTGGCAGGAATGCTCCTGCTTGCGTTATTTCCGGTCTGCTCTGTTTTGCTGATAAAAAATCTGGTCAATCATGTAATGGATTTGGTCCAAGGGGGGCAGCCTTACATCAAATTTCTTTGGGGGGTTGGCTTGTTGTCTGTGGTGGAATTACTGACACAGATAACAAAATATTCTAATTCATATATGGAGCAGAGACTAAAAGCAGAGCTGTATTGTGGATTTTCCGATAAGCTTTTAGAAAAGTATATGTCTGTGGAATTCTCTTGTTTTGAAGAGGAACGCTCAAGGAATATCATCCATCATGTGGGAAGCGCTCCTCAGGAATCCCTGCTGGAATATTTTATGACGTTTTTTTCACTTGTTGCGGATTTCATAGAGATATTTGGCTATGTAATTGTATTTTTCAGTCTTTCGCCTTTGTTTGGCTTGTTGGGAACCGGATGTCTTGGAATATTGCTTTGCCTGAATTTCAAACGTGTTGAGATGATGGCAAAGCTTTATGACGAACAGACAGATGATGAAAGGAAAATGCTTTATCTGGACAAATTGCTATGTACGAAGTCAACCCTGCTGGATTTGAAGCTAAATGATGCCATAGACTTTGTACACCATAAGCGGGAAGCTCTTTCGCAGGTAATATGGAAGGAGAGATTGCTGAGGACACTGCAATCACAGTTCGTATATGCGTCTGGGTATATGAGTATGGTTCTGTGGATAGGGCTTGTTGTTATCTATGTGATATATGAGATAACACATGGTAAATTATCTTACGGCGTCGTGGTTGCCCTGATCAGTGCCGTACAGTCAATTTACGGATGTTCAGAGTGTCTGGCGAATGATTTTGCGTCAGTTTTAAAATCAGGGGTCAATATTCGGTATCTCGAAAAGTTTATGGAGCTTCCTGAAGTGAAGAAAGTGGAGAAAGCAGGAAACGGCGAGGCAATGGATAGACAAGGTTGTCTGCAGTTTCATAATGTTTCCTTTCGGTATCCGGATAATCCCAAAGAGGTGCTGAAGGATGTTTCCTTTTCCATAGAACCGTTTCAGAAAGTTGCGCTGGTAGGGGAAAATGGTTCGGGAAAGACGACAATTGTGAAACTGATATGCGGGCTGTATCAGCCTGCTCAGGGAAGGATCACACTGAATGATATAGATATTTGCGAGCTGCCTGCGGAATATTCGGCAAAAATCTATGGCGCGGCATTTCAGGATTTTTCCAGATATCAGTTTTCTGTCAGGCATAATGTAGCGCTCAGCTCTGTGGAGAGAATGGAGAATGACAGTGAAGTATTTCAGGCCATGGAGCAGGCGCAGGCTTCTGATTTACAGAAAATCATTGATAAACCTATTGGCATGATTGAGGAGGATGGAATCAACCTCTCCGGAGGCCAATGGCAGAAACTCGCTCTGGCAAGAGCGTATTTTAAAAAGGGGCAGTTGCTGATACTGGACGAACCGACTGCATCCATGGATCCGAGGGCAGAAAGTGAGTTATATGCCTCCTTTTTAAAAATGATGAGGAGCCACACTTGTATTGTGGTATCCCATCGCCTTGCAATTGCGAAGCAATGCGATCAGATCATCGTATTGGATAAGGGACAAATCGTGCAGAAGGGTTCCCATGATGAGCTGCTTTCGGAAAGAGGATTGTATCAGGAAATGTTTCATGCACAGAGTCAATGGTATCATGAAAAGGATGGATAGAATTGGAAGATAATAGAAAGCAAGAGAGAAAAGTAAAGGTTAAGACATTGATGAAAGTGTATCATTTTTTCTGGAAATACAGACGCATTGATTCCATCATAGCGCCATTATATTATATACTGGAAAACTTTTCGCCGGCTGTTTCCACCCTGATCTTAGCCGGCTTTTTTCAGGAAGTGTATAGGGTGCTGAGTGAAGAGATGCGCAGCTATTCCAGACTGGTTACATATGGCGCTGGGTTTATCGTTTACCTTATTGTGAAACAATTCTTACAGTTAATTGCCAGCATATCGACAAACGCGGGAATTTTCGAGAAAACCTTATATATCTTAAATGAAATGCTTTCTGAAAAAGCTTCAAAACTGCCCTTGATAACGTATGAGAATGCAGAAATAATGAACAAAAAGGAAAAGGCTGAGGAGTGTGTCCATAATGATAGGATTCCAAGTATATTTATGCTGTCAGTTGTTCTGGCTACTTCGGTTCTCGGCACGGGAACGCTCATTATTACGCTTGGATCCTATCATGGAGTCCTGGCGGTGATCGCCATAGTGAGCGTGGCCCAATTCTATGCGGCGACATATTTTCAGGAAAAGAAAAAGTATCAGATCAGTCAGGAGCTGACAAAAGAAAAAAGACAGCGGGACTATCTATGGTCGTTATTCACAGATGAAAAATCCATAAAAGAAATGCGTATCATGGGTTTTGCGGATTATCTGGCAGATCAATGGAAAAAGTCAAGGGATAGAATAAATCAGAAATTCTGGAAGGAAGAATTATTTGCTCATAGGAATATGATGTATTGCGAATTTATCAGGATAGCCGGATATATATTGGGAATTTCTTTTTGTTTCCTGCTGCTGTTAGCCGACCGAATAGAAGCGGGGGTGTTCGGCGCAGTGTTGACTGCGTTTGTGAATGTACAGGCTGTGATAAAAAATCATGTCACGTCAATCGGACGGATTCCCGTATTTTTGGAATATGCAAAAGACTATTTTGACTTTATAGAACTTCCTGAGGAGCAGGAAGGCACTGTAAATATAGGAGAAAAGATTCAAAAAATCTCTATAGAGAAGGTCTTTTTTCGCTATCCAAATGCAGAGGACTTCACATTACACGATATAGATCTGGAGATTCATGAGGGGGAGACGATTGCTGTTGTGGGTGAAAACGGCAGCGGCAAGACGACTTTGACAAAAGTGCTGCTGGGTATATATGGAGCCATAGGAGGGACTGTAGCTATAAATGATATCCCTATAAATAGCATCGATAAAAAAGATTTGTATAAAAAGATCGCATATCTGTCTCAGGATTATATGATATACAAAATGTCGTTGACGGAAAATGTTGTGTTGGCGGATTTGCCTGAAAATGCTGTAGAAGATATAAAAAGAATCGTGAGTAAAATGGGGTTGGATGATATTGCCGGTTCATGTGGGGATATCAGCCAGATATATTTTGGCAAGGAATTTGGCGGGATAGAATTGTCCGGAGGGCAGGCGCAGCGTCTTGCGATTGCACGTGCGATTTATAAAGCAGGTAATCTCGTCATTTTGGATGAACCAACCTCAGCCATAGATCCGATTCAGGAAGCGGAAATATTGTCTCAAATAATGAATATGGTCAAAGGAAGAACAGCAATTATTATTTCACATCGAATGAGTATATGTACAAAAGTTGACAAAATTATTGTTATGAAAGAAGGCGCCATCTTAGAAATAGGGACGCATGAGGAATTGATTAAGAAGAATGGTGAATATATGCGTTTATTTAAAGCGCAAAGCTGCTGGTATGAATCATGATCCGGATCCGGATAAAGCAGGCATTGCATGAAAAGAGGGCATCAGCATGCTGACAGCTGGCAGCAGTTGCCGCCGTACATGGCCTTGGTGGGGACGGGGCACATGGTATATTTGGCGAATGGATTGCCGACGAGTAAAAATATCTTATAAAAACAACTCATTCCCTTTTCGGCCGCTGCAGGCTTTCTTCAGCTTCATGCCAGCCGCGGCAAGGAGGGCAGGGTTGACGCTGCGCGCTTTCCGGGGACACACTGCAATGCAGCCCATGCAGGAGATGCACTTTACGGTATCCGTTTCCCATGGCTCTTGGGCAGGGATGGCGCCCACGGGACATTTTTGCGCGCAGAGACCGCAGTGGACGCAAGCCTTCCCTGCATGGGGCTTCATGGGCACACCGCCGTATTCCCGGTAGGGACGGTTCCCGGGAAGGGCGGGGGTGTTCCGGCTTATGGGGGAATCAATTTTAGAGCGGACGGACGCAGCAAAGGAAGCAAGTTCTTTTGCGTCTTCCGCGTCCGGGCGTCCGGAGGCATACCGGCGCATGATGGAGTGCTCGGCCACGGCAGCCACCGCCGCTGTACAGCAAAAATCAGAGGCCTCCAGAGTATCCTGCAGCTCGGCAAAAGTGTCATCGTAGGCCCGATTGCCATAGACAACAAGCAGGACGGCCCTTGCACCGTTGCCCTTCATCTGAGCCAGCCTTGAAACCGCTGGGGCCGGAACCCTCCCGCCGTAGGAGGGAACTGATACGATGCAGATATCTTCTCTGTTGAAAGAAAGGGAGAAGTCTCTGGCGTGATCGGTCAGGTCGATGTGACTGCTCTGCCCGCAGAAAGCCTCTGTGAATAGGTCGGAAACCCTTTTTGTGCCCCCGGTGGGGCTGAATACCATATCATAGACGGACATTTTCCGGTCTCCTTTCGGTTCCCCCAAAAATCTGTTGGGGAATTTTTTAGCTTTAATCATTCCTTGAACTGCAGAATACTCTATGGCTACATGCCCAAAGAGCGGGCGGTGTTGAAGAGTATGTGTATATAGGCAGGGGATGCATTTGCCTTTGCCGTCAGCACCCAGGTCTTGAACCAACGCAGGTATTTCGATACATAGTAGGCCTCCACCGGCTGTCCGGACAGTACGGGATAGAAGAGGAGGAAAAGGCCAAAGGCTAACGCGCCGTAGAGCGCAGCGGTGGCATAGAAGGCGGCCTTCTCCCCTTTTACGGCTCTGCTTTTTTCAGGGCATGCGGCAAGGCGTCTGTCCCATTGCCCCAGACCGTATGTGATCATGAGAACCACGAAGGGCACGCTGGGGAAATAGTGATAGATGAAGGTGATTCTGGAGACAAAGAACCAGGGCAGGTACTGAGCCAAGTATCCCACTACAAGGAAGGCGGCGGTTCTGTCCTTTTTCCTTGCCCATAGGTATGCCATGAAGAGGGCCGCAGGGATACCGGTCCACCATACCGCAGGGTTTCCGAAGGAGCTGATGCCCTCCCGGAGGCCGCCCAGCAGCGTCGTAGTAACTATGTGGGAATGGAACCAGATGGGCCGTTTAAGGACGGGCCATTCATACCAGACGGAGGAGAAATCGTGGGTGGACTCCAAGGTGCTGTGATAGCCGAACATGGTATTCTGGTTCTGGATCATCCGATCCACAAGCCCTCTGTCTGAGTAGTCCCGGAAAGGAATGTAGGACAGCAGATAGATCAGGGCAGGAACTAGGACGAAGAATATCAGGCAGAAATAAATGGTCTTTCTGGTGTATGGCAGGAAGCGCTTCAGGATGTTTTTGTGGGAGATACCGTCAGTGGTTCCCTTGGGTTTTTTCTTTGCGTAGACATATTCCATGTATCTTCTGTAGAGCACGTAGAAGAAGATCATAGCAAGGCCGATTCCCGCGTAGACTCCGGTCCATTTGGAGGCAATTCCCAGACCCATGCACACCCCGCAGGCACCCAGCGGAAGCCAGGTTTTTTTCAGTGGAGTGTCATAGAAGCTCAGGGTGCTGTACTGGTACATGAAATAGTACATCAAAATCACAAAGAAAGTGACATAGACGTCTATGGTGGCGATACGTGTCTGTGTAAAGTGCATGAAGTCGAAGGCGAAAAGCAGGCAGGCCAGAGAGGACAGCACCGTGCTTTTGCAGATCCTTCTGGCGAAGAGGTATATGACGGGAACCATTGCGATGCCGAACAAGGTTCCGATGATACGCCAGCCGAAGGGGTTCATGCCGAACAGTGAGATTCCCAGAGCTATGAATATCTTGCCCATGGGCGGATGGGTGTTTTCATAGGACGTGAGGCCGTGGAGGAATTCATAGGCTGTGCGTCCATGATAAATTTCGTCAAAATACATGCTGTTGCGGTAAGTGCTGGTGCCCGGATAAAGGTGGGACTCGTCAAACAATCCCTCATATTGTCCGGCAAAACCGGGTGTGAGGATATTGCCTTCCTGGTCCAGAAAGACAAATTCCAGAATGGATGCCTGGTTGTCTTCCAGGGTAAGCCGCAAATGGGACAGTCCGGTATCCAGACTCTGGGTCTGCCAGGTGAATACATTTTTCAGGGTGATTTTCCCGAAAGAAGTCCACTGGGTTTCGTTTTCTTTTTTCCCTTCCAGCGTAAAGTGCCTTTTCTCCCAGGGAGCGATATAATAAGCCAGGGACACCGGCGCCTGACCCTGGAAATCCAGCTCTATGGACTGCCCCTGGGTCATGTCATATGCAGTTTCGGGAGCCTGGCGGTCTCCCAGGTCATATAGGGCAAAGCAGGCATAAACGGCAGTGATCAGGGCCATGCAGATAAAATCCCCCCGCCGGATGGGCACTGCCGCCGCGGACCCTTCAGGCGCACTGCCGCCGGAACCGCCGCTGCGGAAGGCGGCAACTCCCCTGGCCCCGCCGGATTTTGCCCTGGGCCTGGAAGAGGAAGATTTTTTTACAGCAGGCCGGTCAGGGAAGAGCCTGGGGAAAGGTGCATTTCCACCGGCTTCTGCCGGTGTCCGCCAGTAGGTCCGGAAGACCGAGTGATAAAAAAGCCCCGTGCACACAAGCATCCCCAGGGAAACGGATATAATAAGAGGGGAGGTCCGGTCATATTCCACGGGATTGTAGAAAAAGAGCACGTCCGCCGTATTGTAAAAATGCAGGACGGAAAAACCGCCGTAGCACAGAAAGAACTGCTTGCAGGGCCTGTATAAAAATGCCAGCAGCAGAAGCGTCAGGGCGGGATACAGATAGCGTTCATGCATGCGCACGGAAAACATAAACACGGAAATCATCAGCAGGGCCCCCAGAAAAGGATACTTTTCGCGGTCTTTCCGGCTGCGCAGGCTGATCAGAAGGGTCACGGCCACCGCCGCGGCAATGCATGTCCAGCCGATGACAGAGTAGGGAATGCCCAGAAATGTGTTATCCTGGCTGACCCAGTTTAAACCGAAAAATCCCCAGAAATTATATGCGTTGACCGCGGCGTAAGGGTAGGATGTCACCGTGCTGAAATACTGTTTCCAGACATGCTCCAGACCGAAGGGAACGCAGAGAAAAACCATGCCCGCTCCCACGGACAGACATTGAAAAAACAATTGCACAGTCAGGGAGAGCCGCGCGTTTTTTTCTGCCGAAAGAATATGATCCAGCATGCCGGCAAATAATATAGGGGCAAAGAGCAGTGTATGCGGCTTAATCAGCACGCCCGTGCCAAAGCAGATGAGCGCGGGATACATTTTTCCGCGGATCAGGCTCAGGCACATGATGATTACCAGAAGCGTGAAAATGGAGTCCACCTGTCCCCAGACGGAAGAATTCAGAATCAGGGCAGGGTTGAAAAAATATGCGGCCGCCACAAAAAAAGCCCCGTACTCCGTGAACTTTTTTTTCGCTTCCCTATACAGAATCAGCCCGCAGCCCATATCGCAGAGGATGGCGGGGATTTTCAGCAGAAGCAGATGGGGCAGGGAGTAATAGGCCATGCCGGTAAGGTTCCGGATGGCTCCCAGCAGCCACAAAACATACATGTAGCCCGGAGGATAGTCCGTAAACGTGTCCGGGGAGTAGAACCCGGACGGGCGTACCTGGAACATCCGGTCAGCCCAGGAGGCAAAACACGCCGTGTCATTGTCAAAGCCTTTTGACAGGCCGGCACAGAGAATCCTGACAAAGAGAGCTGCCAGAATCAGGATGGTCAGGCTGTACTCCGGCAGCTTTTTGGGCGTGCCGCCCAATTTCCGGAGACAGAAAATAAAGACCAGTATACCCAGCAGGGCAGATAAATGAACAAAAAACATAATGATTCACCCGACTTTCACATTTTTTACACAAATTAATTATAGCAAAAAGCTTGGAAGATGAAAAGATGTTTGCTATAATAAAAAATGATTGCGGAATCGGCTGGTGACAAAGAAGATCAGCATCCGGATAAAGGGTGCGGAAACTGGACAAGAGTATGGATGCGTTTGTAAGTTTTCAGAATGTGAAAAAAATATATAAGACAGGAGAGGTGGAGATTCCGGCCCTGGAGAATGTGAATTTTGAGCTGCAAAAGGGGGAGTTCTGCGTGATTGTGGGGGCTTCCGGCGCGGGCAAGACCACCATACTGAATATTCTGGGAGGCATGGACACACTCACGGAAGGAAAGGTATTTCTGGATGGGGAGGAGGTTTCCTCCTATGACAAAAAGCAGCTGACGGCATACAGGCGTTATGATGTGGGATTTGTGTTTCAGTTTTACAATCTGGTCCAGAATCTGACGGCGCTGGAAAACGTGGAACTGGCGGCCCAGATCTGCAGGGATCCCCTGGACGCCGGCACGGTGCTGGAACAGGTGGGCCTGAAGGCGCGCGCCAATAATTTTCCGGCACAGCTTTCCGGAGGGGAACAGCAGCGTGTGGCCATAGCCAGGGCGCTGGCCAAAAATCCCAAACTTCTTCTGTGCGACGAGCCCACGGGGGCCCTTGATTATCATACGGGAAAATCCGTGCTGAAACTTTTGCAGGATACCTGCAGGAATATGGGGAAGACAGTGATCGTCATCACCCACAACCAGGCGCTGACTGCCATGGCAGACCGCGTTATCACGGTAAAGAGCGGTACGGTGGCCGATATGGTCATAAATAAAAATATCGTGGATGTGGCGGATATTGAGTGGTAGGGAAAATAAGATGGCAATTTCGGCTCACAGGAGATTCGTATGGGAAAAAGGGGCATGCGCGGGATCAGAAAAAGCACATTCAGGGAAATCAGATCCAGCTTAGGGCGTTTTATGGCAATTTTTGCCATCATTGCGCTGGGGGTGGGCTTTTTTGCCGGCCTGAAAGTGACGAAGGAAGCCATGCTGGCCACGGTGAAAGGGTATCTGGACCGCCATGCCTTCTATGACCTGCGCCTGATTTCCACACTTGGGTTCGGGCCGGAGAATACGGATGCTTTTGCCGGGGCAAAGGATGTGGAGGCGGCGGAAGGATCCGTTTCCTTTGATATGATTTACAGTCTGGAGGACGGCAGCCAGGGCGTGGCAAAGATCCACAGCCTGCCTGAGGAACTGAACACCCCGAAGCTGACTGCCGGCAGGATGCCCCAGGAAAGCAATGAATGTGTGGCGGACAATAATTTGTTCGGAAAGTCGGACATTGGAACCGTGATTTCCCTGGCGGAGGATAATGCGGAAGAGGACCTGGAACATTTTACCCATAAGGAATACACCATTGTGGGGCTGGTGCAGTCACCCCTTTATATCCAGTATGAGAGAGGAAACACTTCCCTGGGCACCGGGCGGCTGGCGGGATTTCTCTACCTTCCCCCGGAAGGCTTCACGGTGGAGTATTTCACGGAAGTTTATGTAAGGTTTTCACAGGATTTCGATTTATACAGTACGGAATACAATTCGTTCATGGACGGGAAGGAAAGGTCGTTTGAGCGGACGGCAAAGGAAGAGGCAGACAAAAGATATCAGGAGATCCGCCGGGAGGCGGAGCAGAAAATTGCTGATGGATACAGGGAGCTGGAAGAGAAGGAAGAGGAAGGCCTCCGGGAGCTGGAGGCGGCAGGGAAAGAGCTGGATGAGGCCGCACGGCAGCTGGAAGAAGGAGAGAGGGCGCTGGCAGATGCCAGGCTGGAATTCGCGGAGGGAGAGCAGGAGCTCTTTAATAAGGAAGGGGAACTGATTCAGGCCAGAATCACCCTGTCGGAGAAAGAGCAGGAGCTGTATCAGGGGGAAGTGACCATCACGGAGAAGGAAGCCGAACTTGTGGAAGCCAGAAGCCTGATCGACAGCAATGAGGTAGAGCTGAGAAGCGCCGAACGGCAGCTGGCAGATGGAAAAGCCGAACTGAGAAGCAAGAGCGAGTCAGTGGAAACCATGAGGAACCTGGTTACAGAGGGAAGGAACCAGCTGGAGCTGCAGGAAAAAGAACTGGAAAGGCAGAAAGAAGAGCTGCGAACCCAGGCAGAGAGCGGCGCCATCTCCGGGGAGGCCTATGATCTGGCAGTGTCCATGATAGAAAAGGGAGAACAGACCCTGGGGGAATACAGGGCCAGACTGGAGGAGCTGGAGGGCCAGCTGGCGGCAGGGGAGGAGGAGCTGGCCGCCGCCTGGCAGCAGATCAAAGAGTCTGAGGAGCAGCTCAACAGCGGCTGGCTTGCCCTTGCCCAGGCAAAGCAGCAGCTTGCGGACGGACAGCTGGCCATGGCAGAGGCCAGACGGGAGATTCTGGAAGGGAAAAAAGCCCTGGAAGAAGGAAAAACGGAGCTTGAGGAAGGCGAGGAGGCAATTGCCGGGGCGAAAAAAGAAATAGAAGAGGCCCGGGCCACCCTTCAGGAAAAAGAAGCGGAGTTTGCCAGTGGAAGGAAGGAGTATGAGGACGGCCGGGTGGAGTATGAAGAGGCCGGAAAGGATTTTGAGCGTCGGGTACAGGAGGCTTGTGAAGAGCTGGCAGATGCTGAGGAAGAACTGGCAAAGCTGGAGGAGCCGGAGGTTTTCGTTCTGGGCAGGGATACCAATATCGGATATGTGTGTTTTGAGAACGATTCCAATATTGTGGAGGGAATCGCCAACATTTTTCCGCTTTTTTTCTTCCTGGTGGCTGCGCTGGTGTGTATTACCACCATGAACCGGATGGTGGAGGAACACAGAACCCAGATGGGCGTGCTGAAGGCGCTGGGGTATGGGGAAGCGGATATCATGTCCAAGTTTATGATTTATTCCGGCCTTGCGGCGGTGACCGGCTGTGTTGCGGGGTTCTTCCTGGGAACCTGGGGTTTCCCGAAAATTATATGGTTCTGTTACGGGATGATGTACCGGGCAGATTCCGTTTTTTATATTTTTGATGGGAATATGGCGCTTATTTCCATGACAGTATCGCTGCTGTGTTCCCTGGGGACTACCTGGCTTTCCTGCCGGGCGGAACTGAAACAGGTGGCGGCGGCCCTGATGCGGCCCAAGGCCCCCAGGGCGGGAAAGAGAGTTCTGCTGGAGCGGATTCCCTTTTTGTGGAAGCGCCTTGGATTTTTGCGGAAAGTTTCCCTGCGGAATATTTTCCGGTATAAAAAAAGACTGTTTATGATGGTGGTGGGAATCAGCGGCTGTACGGCGCTTCTGGTGACCGGTTTCGGCATCAGGGATTCCATCGCGGATGTGGCGGAAAAACAGTATCAGGAAATCCAGACCTTTGACATCGGGATTTCCCTGAAGGAAAACGTGGATGAAGCCTTTCTGGAGGCTTTGGACGCGCGGAAATCCATGGGGGCGGGAGCTTATACCTGCGTTATGGAAAAAAACATGGATTTTGTGACAGACGGAGAAGTCAAGTCAGTGTATCTTGTGGCAGGGGAGGGGGAGGAGATGAAGCCGTTCCTGAATCTTCACACCACAAAGGGAGAGGCCGTGGCCTATCCAGGAACCGGGGATGCCGTGATTTCCCACCGTCTGGCAGAGGATTACCATGTCCGGGTGGGGGACAGGATTACGCTGCGGGATGAAGAGATGCGCACGCTGGAAGTCTATGTAACCGGAATATACGAAAATTATATTTACAATTACGTGCATATCTCCCAGGATACCTGGAGGGAGCTTGCGGGGGAAGAGCCGGAAAAGAAAACGGTCTACCTGAATCTGACGGAGGAAGCAAAGACGGATGTCACGGGGAATTCCTCCTACGAACTGGCGGGAGATCTCATGAAGCTGGGGCAGGTGTCAAACGTCACCGTGAACGCGGATTTTATGGAGCGCATCGGCAATATGATGAAAAGCCTGGACATTATCGTGGCAGTGGTCATTCTGTGCGCGGCGGGGCTGGCGTTTATCGTGCTCTATAATCTGACCAACATCAATATCACGGAACGGGTCAGGGAGATTGCCACCATAAAAGTGCTGGGATTTTACAAGAAAGAGACGGCAGCCTATGTGTTCCGGGAAAATACCATGCTGACCATGCTGGGCATGGCGGCGGGCCTGGGGCTGGGATATTTTCTCCACAATTTTGTCATGAATGAGATACGGATTGACATGATTTCCTTTGATATTTATATCAGGCCTGTGAGTTATCTGTACAGCGGGCTGCTGACAATGGTGTTTGCATGGTGCGTGAACAGGGCCATGGGGGGCAGGCTGGAAGAAATCAGCATGACGGAATCTTTGAAAAGCGTTGATTAGGGTATCTGTCAACGGGGAAAGGATAAAATAAAATGAAGTTTGATATGCATTGTCACACAAAGGAAGGTTCCCTGGACGGCAAAGTGCCCATAGAGGAATTTGCGGGCATCCTGAGAGGGAAGGGATTTGATGGTATGCTGGTCAGCGACCATGATTCCTACAAGGGATACAGGGTCTGGAAGAAGGTGCGTGAAGAAGGGCGTGACAAGGGTTTCGTGGTGCTGAAGGGAGTGGAGTACGATACCATTGACGCGGGACATATTCTGGTGATCATGCCGGAGACCGTGAAGCTGAAGATCCTGGAGCTTCGGGGCCTGCCGGTGCAGTTCCTGATTGATATTGTCCATAAAAACGGCGGGATTCTGGGCCCGGCGCACCCCTGCGGGGAGAAATACTTAAGCATTACCAATACCAGAAAGCATCGCAACCAGCTGGCTGTGATGGATAAATTTGATTTCCTGGAAGGTTTTAATGCCTGCGAGACTCCCGAGAGCAACGCGGGGGCCCTGGCCATTGCGGAGCAGTATGGAAAGCCTGTCTTCGGCGGCAGTGACGCCCACAGGGAAGACTGCATCGGACTGGGATTCACGGAGTTCCGAGGGGAAATACGCTGCGAGTCGGACCTGATCAGACTGGTGAAAGAGAGGGGAAGGGCGGTGTGCACCTGCGGCGGGGAATATTATCCCTACACTACAAAGCAGAAAATCGGTGCGGCAAACAATCTTCTGGTGGACGGATTCTGGTTTTACAATCATCTGGGAAGCATGATGCGGTACAGAAAAAGGATACGGGAACTCCGCAAATACTATATCCGTATCAAGTAAACGGGGCGGCAGTAACCTTCTCTTTAGCAGTAATTCATAAAATCTTAAGGTGCATTTTTGAAATAGTGTGATATACTCAATATGTGGCAGTAATATGGTCATGCGCCGGTTTTCCATATCAGGCGTCACCTGGGACAGCCGCAAGAAATTGCAAAAAGAGAGGATCAATAAACCATGAAAACATCAAAACATAAGATAGTTACGGCAGGCAGACGTATGCTTGCATTGATGCTTACGGCGATTACCATTCTGGGGGTATCCGCCTGCGGGAAATCAGGAGATTCCGCTGACGGCACGAAACCGAAGGAGTGGGCTTATGTGCCGGAATTTCTCACCATAGAAGAGGACAATGTAAGCTATTATGATATGCAGCTGGTGGGGGAAAATCTTTACTATTTATCCTATGACTGGGATGAGAGTACACAGACCAGCAGCCAGAGCGTCTGTAAATACTCTCTGGCAGACAAGGCGTTAACAAAGACTCCCATCACCTGGGCCGAGGATGTGGGATACCAGAGTCTGAACAGGGGGACTTTTTTGGAAGATGGCAGTTTCTATGCCATTATGGATTCCTATACGGAAGATTACAGCCAGTCCTGGCAGCATCTCACAAAATTTGATGCCCAGGGACAGCAGATCTTCTCCCAGGATATTACAGACCTGCTCCAGGGTTCTTATGCGGACGGTCTTGTGGTGGATGGGGAAGGCAGGGTATATCTTTCCGGAGACGGCGTTGTGTGGCTGTTTGACGCGGAAGGCGTCAGCAAAGGTTCCGTGAAACTGGAGGGCACCAATGTGTGGATTGACTCCATGGGCAACGGCTCTGATGGCAAGGTATATTTGGGATACAGCAGTTACGACGGGAACAACAGTACATATACTTTGTGTGAAATTGACTTTGAAGGCGCCAGGCTGGGAAACAGTTATAAAGATTTTCCCCGCGGCAACAATGGCTTTTTCAGGGGTACGGAATATGACTTCCTGATACATGACGGTATGAAAGTCTACGCATACGATCTGGAAAAGCAAAAGAAGGAAGAACTGTTTGACTGGCTGGACAGCGATATCAACGGCAGCAATGTGCGCCGGTTCGGACAGCTGGAGGATGGCCGTATCGTGGCGATCGTTGAGGACTGGGAGACCAATGACAGCGGAATTGCCCTGCTGACCAAAAAGAAAGCGGAAGAGGTGCCCCAGAAGGAGATCATCACCGTGGGTACCATGAGCGGCGCGTACAATCTGCAGGCCAGGGCAGTGAAATTTAACAAGTCCAATTCCCAGTACCATATCAGTGTGAAGCAATATATGGATTTTGAAAATTATGGTGAGAATACCTGGTCGGATGCACTGAATAGTTTCAATAATGACCTTACGTCAAACAATTGTCCGGATATCATTGACCTGACCAGCATGAATATGTCCCAGCTGGCGGCAAAGGGAATACTGGAAGACCTGAATCCCTACCTGGAGAAGAGCAGTGTGCTGAACCGTTCCGACTTTTTGGAAAATATTCTGAACGTATATACAGTAAACGGTGCGCTGGTGAGCATTCCTACTTTTTTCAATATGCAGACAGTGATCGGAAGTACGGAGAAAGTGGGCACCGAGAGCGGCTGGACCCTGGATGAAATGATTGCATTTGCAAACCAGTATCCGGAGGCGGAAATTTTTAACCAGGTTTCCAAGTTAGAGATTCTGCGGGCCGTGCTGATGTTTAACCAGGATGCATTCATCAACTGGGAGACCGGGGAGTGTAATTTTGATTCGGATACATTTAAAAACATACTGGATTTTGTGAACCGTTTCCCGGATGAGGTGACATGGGAAGAGGGCATGGATTCGGAACCTACCAGGATCCAGAAAGGGGAAGTGCTGCTGTCCCAGGCTTATCTGTATGATTTCGACCAGATACAGATGTACAGTGAGATTTTTGGAGGTGATTATAACTGTATCGGATTCCCCACAGTGGATGGTACCGGCGGGCATGCGCTCAGCACCGGGGATGCCTATGCCATCAGCAGCAAAAGTTCCCGCAAGGATGGGGCATGGGCTTTTCTGGAAAGTATTCTGACAGAAGAGAGTGATGAAAGGTTTAGGAGTGGTTTTCCTACCCGGAAAGCAGCACTGGACGCCATGGCGGCAGAAGCTGTAGAGGTAGATTACGTTATGGATGAGAACGGCCAGGTCATGAAGGACGAAAACGGGGAACCCCTTGTGTCGGGTACGAGCAGTATAGGATACGAGGATGGCTGGGAGTATACTTATCACACTCCCACCCAGGAGGAAATAGATAAAACGCTGGCCCTGATGGAGCATGCAAAGCCGGTGGCCGTCAATGGCAATGACATGATCATGAGCATTATCAATGAGGAGGCGGAACCTTTCTTTAAGGGGCAGAAATCCGTGGATGATGTAGTGAAGGTAATTCAGAACCGTATCAATAATTATGTAAATGAAACCAAATAACCGGCCGGACGAGAGCCGGGATATCCGGAATGAGGATGGAAATGGGTAAAAAGCAAAGAGAAAGGCGCCGGAAGAAACCGG
>OFFJ01001565.1_pt1 | contig 16500 bp, 9 predicted proteins | sample 1521261 | NCBI WGS metagenome assembly OFFJ01 (sample SAMEA3504122, study PRJEB24116) | mouse gut metagenome | biome: mouse gut; feature: mouse-associated habitat; material: faeces | place: Denmark | collected 2011 | reverse complement strand
AGCCTTAGGGGCGGCGGCTCTCGCAGAGGGAGCGATTCTTTTTTCCGTAAGGCGGTCCTTAAAAAAGACAGAGAGGCTCTCGGCGCTGGAGGCAATGTTTCAGCCCCGGGAGAAAAGGGGAGGAGGGCAGTATCTGATTATCGGACTCGTGACCTTTGCCTGCACCTTTCTTTTACTCGTGCCGCAAAATTTATACAATACCATGTCGTTGCCGGACTTTGTCACTTACATGGGAATCGGGAGCGGCGAAATACGCATGGACATACGGCAGACCGCAGATATCAGAAAGGTGACGGAAGACATCGCCTCTGCTTTGGCGAAGGATAAGCAGGTGGAGCGGTATGCGGTGCTGACCACAAAGGCATGTACGGCGTATCTTCCGGCGCAAGGGCCGGAGGCCGATACTTTTGCGGGTCCGCCCGCGGATGGTTTGACTTCGGAAAATCTGAGGGAAACTCCGATACCGGAAAATCTGAGGGAAACTCCGACACCGGAAAATCTGCAAGAAACTTTGACGCCGGAAAATCTGCAAAAGGCCGGTTTGAAAACGGTTAATCTGGCTGTGGAGACCGGCAGCCACGGGGTATTTCCGGTGGAGTATCTGGAAGGGAGGCTGCCGGAAAAGCAGGGGGAAATTGCATTATCCGTTATGAACGCAAGGGAGCTGGGGCTGTCCGTCGGCGATTTTATGGGGCTGGCGGAGTACGGCGTGATAAAAAATTACAGGGTTTGCGGCATTTATTCCGATATCACAAACGGGGGAAAGACGGCGAAAGCATATGACGCGGGAGGCGATGGGCCTGTTATGTGGAGCGTTTTGTATGTTTCCCTGAAGGATTTTGCGGAGAAAACCGAGGAAAATCCTGCAGGAAGACAGGAGGGACATTTTGTGAAACAGTCCGCGGGAGACTTTGGGGAAGAGGAAAAATGGATGGAGAAATACAGGGCCATGGGAGCGGACGTTACCCATATTGCGGATTACGTGCAGGATACCTACGGTCAGACGCTGGGGCAGCTCCGGCTTGCCCAGCGTGCGGCGGCGCTTATCGCGGCGTTTGTGACCGGCGCGGTGGTTTGGCTGTTTATCCGCCTGCTGGTGGAAAAAGACCGCTATGCGATTTCTCTGCACAAAGCGCTGGGCTTTACCGGAGCGGATATGAAAAGGAGTTATTTTGTAAAAGGGATGCTTCCCGTTATTGGCGGGATGACAGCCGGGATTTTTATCGGAAATCCGCTGGGGGAGAGAATTTGCGGAGCGGTAATGAAATCCTTTGGCGCGGAGGGCTTCCGGTTTGCCGCCTCACAGGGCATTGCGCCTGCGGGGAGGTTGGCGGGGATTGCGGTTCCGGCAATTCTGGCAGTATGGGGCGGCACAGCATTCATCGGGAGGATAAAGGCTTTCGAGTGTTGTAACGGGCGCGAGTAGGAGGAAAAAGGCAATGGGTAAATTACTGAAAATAGAAAACCTGAGCAAGGAGGGAATACTGTCTTCGGTTTCCTTTGAAATGGAGGAGGGGGAGATGCTGGCGGTTATGGGGCCTTCCGGGTCGGGAAAGTCCACGCTTTTGTATCAGGCCGCGGGGATGGATGCGCCTTCCGGCGGCAGAGTGTGGCTGAAAGAAACGGAGATTACCGGGCTTGACGAGGACGGAAAGGCTGCGCTTCGGCTACACCGCATGGGCTTTGTATTTCAGCAGATGAATATGCTGGCAAATTTAAATATCCTGGATAATATTCTGCTTCCGGCGATACAGGCGGAAAGAAGCCGGCGCAGGAAGACAGGCGTAAGCCGGGACGTGAAAGGGTGCGCGAACCATGGCATGAATGCAAACAGAGGCCGGGACGTGAAAGAGTGCGCAAACCGTGGCATGAATGCAAACAGAAGCCGGGACGTGAAAGAAGGAGCGAACCGTGGCATGAATGCAAACAGAAGCCGTGGCGCAAAGAAAAGAGGGCCGGGAAAGTCCGTGGAAGAACTGACGCAGGAGGCAAGGGCTCTGATGGAAAAGCTGGGCCTGTCGGGTCTGGAGCAGCGAAGAATTACGCAGGTTTCGGGAGGACAGCTTCAGCGGGCATGTATCTGCAGAAGTATGATGAATTCGCCGGAGATTTTGTTTGCCGACGAGCCCACCGGCGCATTGAACCAGAGCGCGGCAAAGGAGGTTATGGAGGAGCTGATGAAACTGAACCGGGAAGGAACGGCAATTTTGATGGTAACCCATGACAGCAAAGTGGCAGGCTGCTGCGAGCGGATTTTGTACCTTCTGGACGGGCGAATCCGCGGGGAGCTGCGGCTGGGAAAGATGACGGCGGGGGCGGACAACCGGAATCCGAAAAAGATGACGGGCGGGGCGGACAACCGGAATCCGGGCAAGTCGGCAGCCGGGGCGGGGACTTTGAATCCGGGAGGGGAAGAATTTTGGGCGGAAAAGCAGAGAGAAAAGAAGGTCAAAGAGTGGCTTTCCCGGATGGGGTGGTAAACCAATTTCCCCCTCCGATTGGAATTCCGAACGGAGGGGGATTATCTTATCCTATATATAACTTCTACTGCGTTTCATTCAGATAGAGCTGTACCCGGTTCTGCACGACCGACGCCACATCGTCCGGCCCTTTCTGGCCGCTGAAATATGCTGCGGCTTCCTCAAGGATGATATTCAATATATCTTTATCCATACGAGCTCCGTTCTGTGCGATATTTATCATTTCCCTTACCCGGTCCACCTGCTCCTTTGTGGCGGCGTAAACCTCTGTGGAATAGGATTCTCCTCCCATGGTGCCGCCCCATGCCATTTTGGCAATCTCCTTCTCATTGCCGTTTTCGTCTGTGATGTATTCCGGCGTCATTTCCTTTTCGAGCTGCTTTTCAAGGGCGGATTTTAATATGGGGAAACCGCCGTTGGGAGAGCCAACGTTTTCCTGCCGCTCTTTGGAAACGTTGAAGCGGATGAATTCCCACACCCCTTCCTTGTTTTCACAGCCCGAGCCCATAGCGACAGTGGTTCCGTTGGAACGGAAGGTAAGACCGCTTTCCCCGAAGGTGGGATAGCCAATCAGGTTTACCGGCCCCCCGAACATAAATTCATATACCTGATAATGGGAAACGGAAGTGACATATCCGTTGTCCAGCAGAGTCCTTCCGCTCTTTAAATCATCCAGAGTGGAATCATCGGTTGCCTCATTGGCGAAACGGTTGGCAAATTCCAGAATTTTCTTAAATTCCTCTCCGGTAAAGTTACATTTGCCGGTTGCCGCATCTATGAACAAATCCTGATTCATGGTGCACATAATCCGAAGAATGCCCGACTTGTCCGTGTTGGGCAAAAGCTTTGCCCCGTTTTCCGCGGAATCCATCAGCTTTATGACGTCGTCCACCGTCCAGGTTTTGGCGTCTCCGATTTCAGAAACCTTGCCCACCAGAGATTCCACCCCGTACCAGGGCATAATCGCGTACAGCTTTCCGTCCCGCTCATAGGCTTTCAGGGCGCTCTCCACATAGTCGTCCCTTGCCATGGTCTCGTCCGCGTCAAGATAAGGGTACAAATCCTCGACAGCGCCCACCGATATCAGCGTTTCCAAAGACATGGGGCAATAGCTTAAGTCTATGATATCCGGGAACTGTCCGCTCTCAAGCTCTTTGGAAAAGATATCCTTCTTTTCCGTATAGTCCATGGTGGCGTCCCCGTATTCCTTTATCATAATACGGTACTTCTGGCTCTGCCTGTTAAATGCCGCGATATCTCTTTCGGCAAAAATGGAAGGGAAATAGGTTCCGTAGGTCAGGATAATCTTTTCCTCCACCTCCGACGCGGGCTTGCGGGTGAGCGTGATAAGCTCCGTTGCGCCCCCTTCGGTCATAAAATCGGAGGTCAGAGCAGCAATCCGGCCCTCAGGAAGCAGGGCGACGGAAGTAAGGTTGTTGGAATTGATATCGTAATCCGTCCAGCGTAAAATTTCCGTCGGCGCCTCGTCTGACAGATTGCAGGACAAAAGGACGCCGTTCGCCGTATACAGAAGGTCTGTGTCCGTTCCGCCCTGATAGGTTCCGTATTCAAAGGTAATGGGGCTGTCCACCTGTGTAAAGTCCGACTGTCCCGGAACCACCTCATTTATTATAAAACCAAGGGCGTCGTCATAATAGGCGGCCCCTACTTTTCCGTCCTTCATCTGGAAAAAACAGTTAATATACTGCCCGAGGCTTATCTGACTGTACACGCTGCCGTCCGGCTTTAAGACATAAACTTCCTGTCCTCCGTTTATGTAAAAGTTGCCCTCCCCGTCTGTCAGAATATCGGAAATATAAAAATTCGGCGCCTGCAGTAAAGCCTCGCTGACATCCAAAGACGCCAGCTCGCCCCCGGCTACATCCAGCGTCTTAATCAGTATCTGCTCCGCCGCGGTGACATCAGCGTTATACCGCGTCAGACCCACCAGCAGATTTCCATCCAGGCTCATATTCAGGCTGGTGATATACTGGTTTTCCTCTAAGGCAACCGGCACATCCGCAGTTTCCTGACTGTCTATATTCATGGAAACCAGCTTCGTTCCGTAGCCTGCATATTCCAGATAAAAAATATTCCCGTCCTTTCCCATCGCCGTTTTTCCAATGTTGCTCCCGGCGCTTCCAAGAGTACGGTATTCCGGTACGTAGACATACCCGTCGTCGTCAATGCTTTCCGTACCGGCGGCATTATTGCTGCCTTCGGCATCGGCTGAGGCTTCCTTTTCACCGGTTCCTTCGGTCTGCTTTCCGCATCCGCCGAAAATAAACGCCGCGGTCAGCGCCATCACTGTGCACAATACAATTTTCTTTTTCATTTTTCCCTTCATTTCTGCGCTGCTTTGTTGCGCATACCAAGTTTGTGGATGCAGCGCAGACACAAACTTGTAGAGTGAAAGATTTGAAAAATCTTTCACTCTTCCCTCCGTTTCTGTGATTTTTCATACTAAGTATACCATACCACAAACTGTAATATGGCACAATGATTTACAGGGAAAAAGATTGGACAGATTGCCTGTTAAAGCGCCAGAATAAGGTGCAGCTGGTTGCCGGCAAGGTCGGGAACATAGACATTTATGGTGTCTTCCAGCCCGAAAAAAGTAAGACAGCCGTTTTCTTCGTCAATACTGTCAGGAAGAATCTTTTCTCCCGTGAGACTCACAGCCTCCACCTTGTCGTAATCGACACCCGAAACAGAGTCGGAAAGATACAAATAAATGAAATTCCCTTTTCGCGTGCAGGCAGTAGCAGCGGGAGCTTCGCGGTCAACGGCGGATACATCCACATACCGGGTCTGGTATTGCCTGTTGGCAAGGACTACGGTTACCTCCATCCGGCCGTTTACAGGCGGCTCGAGAGAATAAACGTGGGAATCCGTCTCATAAACAGGGACATTGCGGCCTTCTATGACGGCGGTCACCCGCTCAACCAGCATAAAGGAGTCTACCTCGAGCCGGTAGACAGGATTAAAATCCGCAGAGCCGATACTGTGTTCCGACGCCTGCTTTTCAATTGTGAAGGAGGAAGGGATAAACAAAAAAGGCAGCAGCAGAAAAAGCACCATGATAATCACAAGGATGGTGCGCTGCAAAGTAAACCGTTCGCGCCGGTAATTACTGTAGGAGGCCAAAACCTCGAGAGGAATCGAGCTTTGCTCCCTTTGATTCGCCATAAAGACCTGCTCCAAAATTCTGGAAGCATCGTCAAGGCTTAACTGGGGAGCTGATGATTTGTGAAATTTTTTCATACGGAAAACTCACCTTCCTGAAAGTCAAAACAGTTTTTCATTGTCCGTTTCTTTTACGTAAATGCGCCGGTTGGAAAGCGCAATTAAATCTGTAATCGTCTGTACGGATTTGTTTTCCCGATATGCAGTACCGTACCGGTAGAGAATGGGCGCAGCATCGGTTTCGGAATTATAAAGACCCACCCGGTCAGCTACCCGTTCCAGAAAAACATTGAGCCTGTGGGCGGAGCAGTTCTCAAACAATGCGATAAACTTGTTGCCGCCGTTTCGTCCTACAAAACATAAATTTATGGAAGACGCCTGCAAAATACCGGAAAAATCATAAATCAGCCTGTTGCCCTTCATATGGCCGTATTCCCGATTGACCTCCCTGATATTGGTCAGGTCAAACATAATACATCCGATATTCCGGGGGAGCGGCCGGTCGAGATATTTTTCTATGAGACTGTCACAGCTGTAGCGGTTGGCAATGCCGGAAACCGGGTCCTGGGATACGGCGTAATCGAGCTCCTTATAATCCTTCTTGAAGCTGGAAAAAAGACTGAAATCCATAAAAATGAACAAAAAGGACAGGACAAAGGAAACCCACAAAAGAATGCAGAGGGCGCGGACATGGGCATCATCGGCTACCGTCCGGTAAAGCGCCGAATCCGTCAGGATAATCAGGAGACTTACCCCTGCTAAAATCACGAAAAGAATCAGTTGAATGGTTTTAAATATATCAAATTTTTTCATGGCATTTTTCCTCTTTCATTTCTGCGGGGTCTTGACTTCCGCGGTCAGCGGGCCAGGCGGGCATGTTTGCATACACATTTGATTCCTGCCGCTATGAGTCGGTCAGGGATAGGATAAGCTGAAGCCTGTTCCCGGCAAGGTCGGAAACATAAACATTTATTGTTGCCTCCAGATTGGAAAAGGTAACGCATCCGCTTTGTGGCTCCACGGAAACCGGCGTTACAGGCTCCCCGGTCAGTGAGACTGCCTGTAGACTGTCATAGTCAATACCTGAAAGCCCATCCGAAAGATAAAGATAAACGAAAGAGCCCTCCCTGCAGCAGTCAAGGGCAACTGGACTGTCCCGGTCAACAGCGGTAACGTCAACATATTCCGTCTTGCTCTGCCCGTTAATGAGAGTAACGGCAACCTCCATTTGCCCGTTAGATGCAGGTTCCGCCGCATAAACGTTGGTCTCCGTTTCATACAGCGGGACGGGGCGTCCGTCTATTGCCGCATACACGCTCTTTGCCGGGATAAAGGAATCTAAAATAATATTGTAAACCGGATTGAACCCGCCCTCCGCCATTTGATTTTGGATGGTAAAGGACGCCGGTATGGACAATACAAATAAAAGCGCCAACAGGCAAAGGAAAACAAGGACGCCGGCAAAAACCGTTTTTTGAAAGAGCCGTTTCCTCTTATGGTAAAGGCAGTTGGCAATCAGCTCGTCTAACGGAATAGAGTTTGGCTCCGCACCGGCGCTTTTAAGCGCCTGCTCCAGAATCCGGCTGGCAGTTTCTATATCCAGGTTGGGTGTGGATGATTTGTGAAAAGGATTTGGAGAAATATTTTTCATAGAAAAAAGGCACCTCCCTGCTGACCAAGAATTTTACCAAGGTGTTCTTTCCCGCGTTTCAGATACCGCTTGACCGAACTTTTGCTGATATCCATAAGCTCGGCAATCTCGTTATGCTTCAAATCCCGGTAAAATTTCAGGATAATTACCTGTGCCTCTGTAAAAGGAAGGGTTAAAATCTGATTCATCAGATACTTTTCGGAATCGACCTGAACGACTAATTCCTCAGCGCTGCGGACCGTAAAATCGATTTGGGGGGGGTATTATGGGACTCTGAGAGTTCTTCGTCGGTGAAATAATCGAAACCGATGAGTTCTTCATTGTAACGCTCCTGACGCTGATGGAGATGAAAACATATACGAAAATTAATCTGATTCAGCCACGCAATAAGGAGCATGGGGTCCCGTAACTTCGAGAGATTCCGAAGCGCGGTGATATAAATTTCCTGCAGGGCGTCCTGGGCAAGAAACTCATCCTTTAAGTAACTGTAAGCAAAATTATACTGTTTCTGATACGTTGCCGCATACAGTTCCGCAAATGCATCGCTGTCGCCGTTCTGCGCATTGATAACCAAATCCGCAAGATAATTATAGTCTAAAACAACCATATGCAGTCTCCCCCCTGAAAAATCTGTTTTTTCACAGGCAGTATAACACAACTTTTTTGAAATGTAAAAAAATATTTTTTTTAAAAATATTCTGAAAAATTCTGACCCCCCAGCCCTTTTTCGACACACTTCACTTATATAAGGGATAGAAATGATTCCTGAAAGGCTTTGGAAAATGCTGAAAATATAATTTTAAGGAAGGGGAGAGAGAATGAAAAAGAATCTCAAAAGAAACTTTAAGCGATGGATTGCTTTTGTTCTGGCGGTTGTGATAATCATGACAACCTGTGTGTATTCTTCGGACGCGTATTTGCGTGCGACGGATAACCCGGAACAGACAGAAGCAGTTCAGGAGCCGACCGTGGTGACGGACACGATAGTACCGGAGGATATCCCGGAAGAAGTTATCGAAGAAGAAACTGACGAGCCGGAGGAAGAGGAGGAAATCCAGCAGGAGACGCCGGAGGAAGAGATTGAGGATACTTCGGATGACGATGAGCCGGAAGAACCTGAACCGATTCCGAATGACGAGACGGAGGAGAATGAGGAGAAGCCTGCTGACACTCCCGAGGCAAGCCCGGAAGAAAACCCGGAGGAGACACCGGAAGAAAGTCCCGAGGCAAGTCCGATAGAAACACCGGAAGGTGAGCCGACGCCGATACCTTCGCCGGAGGCAACAGCGACACCGTCAGCAACACCGACGGCGAGCCCGGAAAGAGAAGAAACCTACGGATATGCCGTTTACTACTATTTTGACGGCGTAGAAGATAAGAGCGTCAGAGTGGAAAAGGAAGACGGCGTATTAGGAGAAGTGATTTTAACTTCTGTGGAAAGCGCGGCAGTACATAATGGAATGAATTATGTGCTGGACTATGTGGAAAATGAAAATGGAAAGGTAAGCGATAATCCCGATAATAATATCGTGCGGATATATTATGTGCTTGCAGAAGAAGATGCAAAGGTATACACAGTTGTACTCGAGCACATTCTTTCAACAGATAATCTGGGAACCTTCCGGTCAGAGGAAACAATCAGGCTGACAGATAAAGATTTGGCGGACGGAAGCGTAAACCTGATTGACCGTGCATACAGCAGAGAAGGAATGGAATGCGTGACAGGAGAGGTTGTACTGTCAAAGGATGATTTCGACAGTGAGTATCAGGCATTTGCAAGGATTGATTACGGAGTTGCCGACGGCTGGGTAGCCGTTTTAAGAGGAAGCGGCTCTGCACCGGCCTCCGGCAGCCCGCGGCGTGCGCGTGCGGTTTATGTGGGCAAGATAGATGATGTTGAATTTGTAAAAGCAGGGCAGATTCCGGTCAGCATCAGCTTTGTATATGAAGACGGAAGTATAGCCCTGGACTCGGAAACTGTAATGGTGGAGGAGGAGAACGGGGAATATAACTTTACGCATTCCTTTAAAGGAATTGCGGGATATACGGCGGAACTGGATGAGGCTACTCCGGATGAATACAACATTAGTGGAAGTGCCGATACCGGATATCAGATTACAGCGAAGCTGGAGTTCTCCGAGGATACGGCGTCAGGCGATAGTGTAGGCGTTGTGTTTAAGGCCGGGGAGGGAGAATATACTGTTGTTACCCGCGTTCCGACAAAAGGAAATAAGAGTGTGACAGACGACCCCGCTACTTATACTGAAACATCTGAAACATTTACAGATAAGAAGGTCGGGGAACTGACGGAAGTAGAGGCTAAGGCGATAACAGGTTTTACGCCAAAGGCTGTGAAGCAGCAGACCGTGACCGGAGACGGAACGACCGAAGTTATTGTGGAGTATGTCCGCAATAATTATACTGTAACATATGATACACAGGGTGGTTCTTATGTTAAGGCTGAAAAGTGGCTTTATGAGGATGAAGCGAAAGTGTATGATGGTGAGAGCGGGAAGCCTGGTAGTGATGAAGTAAGGAAGCTTATCTGTGGCAAAGAGGAGCATACACATGACATATGGAATGGGTGTTACGAGTGGACTGGTCGGAACTGGAATCTCACCTGTACAAAGGAAGAACATACTCATAGTTCAAGCTGCTATTTTGTCTCTCCCGCAGTTCCGCCAACTTCCTCAACATTTGCTCCAGCCCCCACCAGACAGGGATATACCTTTACAGGGTGGTACAAAGATGCGGAATGTACGATTCCCGCAGAGAAGACGATTGCGAGCATAGATTCTGATGTGACGGTTTATGCGGGATGGGAGAAGAAGGAAGTAAGCTATACAGTGCTATACTTTATAGAGAATGCAAATGATACTGATTATTCTTTCTTAAGTAGTGAAATAAAGACCGGATATGCTGGGAACACAGTGACAGTAACCGCAGAAACAGCATCTCCAAGCGGTCTGGATACTAAAAATTTTACATTTAAAAAAGCAACAAGCGCGGCTATAGCGGCAGATGGAAGTACAGTTATAAAAGCGTATTACAGCAGAAATGTATATACATTAACATCAAATAAGAGTTTTAGGATAAATGGTAAGGACCAAAAATTATCCTTATCTGCCAAGTATGGCGCGAATATCACGGAAATTATGAACCGTGAGTGGAATGAGCCGACTGGGAATAAATATGCATGGACATTAACAAATAGTGATAGTAATAAAGTTGCAGTTTTTGACACCATGCCGTCAGGAGGTGGTACAGTCTATAGCTATGAATATCAAGCAACCCGCGAGCAAACATTAAGCTACTGGTTGGAAAATTATAATGGTAGTGAGCAGATAAAATTTGATGAAAGAACATACGGATTATATAAAGAAATAACGGTCAAGTTTAATTATTTGACGTATTCCGCAGATTTTTATGAATTTCCGGATTACACAAAATATAAGGCAATGCATGGCAGTAAACAGCTATGGGGAAATAATAAGGGTAATGTAACCACCAGTAATGGCATGAAAGTTGATTTTTATTATAATGCCAATGATGTTTCCTTAGAACTATTTGGTTATGAGGGAGAAAGAATATCTTTTAATCAGGTAGCAATAGGGGCGGATATTTCCTCTTATTTAACAGAGCCAACGGCTCCGGTTGACGGCGCAGGTTTTAAAGGTTGGTATACAGACCCAGCTCATACAGAAAAATATACCGGTGGTAAGAAAATGCCAACGAGTGGTCTGATTCTTTATGCCGATTGGGATATGCCGAAATACGAAGTCACATTTATGGACGGTTCTGAAACATACAAGGTTCAGGAAGTTGAATACCTCAAAAAGGTAGAAGAAGTAGAAATAATGCATGAGGGCTTTGATTTCCTTGGCTGGTATGCAGATTCTGATTATAAAGAGGAATTTGATTTTAGTCAGCCTATTACCAAAGATATAACTGTCTATGCAAAATGGGATGAAAAATTGGACACTTCCTGTTTGATTCGCCACATAGTAAAGGACGGCGATTCTGAAATAGATATTGTAGAGCCAAAAGAAGTAGTAGGCATGATAGGCGATACGGTAAGTGTGCGTGCAATCAGTTTGAGTGGCGATTATCGCGATTACGTTGCTGATGCGAACGAAAAGAGTATCGTCCTGAGTACGAAAAGCAAAAATGAGATTACCTTTGTTTATTCTCCGCTTAATGCGATTAGATACCGTGTTGAGTATGTATACAATGGAGATATAAAGGCTGAACAGAAAGATATTGAAGCAGAGGCAAAGAGCTTTAGAGTTTATCCCGATAAAGAGATTGGAACAAAACTAAATAAAGAGGGATATAAGATTAAAGAAGGATATGCACAGGCAAATCTCACATCTGACAATAGCAAAAATGTTGTCAGATTTGAGCTTGCGCCAAATGAGTATGATATTACTTATGCGGGAATTGATGATGATACGAACACCCCGGTAACTATCACAGTCCCCGACGCCAATCCGAAAAAGTATACGGTAGTATCGGAGGACATTCCATTAATGTGGCCTTCCTTTGACACGGAGGAATATAATTTTGAGGGATGGACAACAAATGGAACAGTAAACGGTGAGAGTCAGGAAAATACCTTAGTTAAAGATATTGTAATCGGGAAAGGTTCCATAGGACGTTTGACCTTTACGGCGCATTTTACAAGAAAACCTGTAACACTCAGCTATGATGGAAATGGACATACCGGTGGAAAGACAGATGCGACCAAGGGAAAAGTTGGTAAACCTATTACGATTGCACAAAATGGTTTTGAAAAGACTGGTTATACATTTGTCGGGTGGAATACACAGGCAGATGGACAGGGAACATCATATAGTGCTGGTCAGGAGGTTACAATCAGAAAACCGCTAACGTTGTATGCACAGTGGGAAGCAAATAAGAATGTAAGCTACACAGTACATTATTATCTAAAAGATACGACAACGAAGGTAGCGGACGACAAAGTGGAGCAGAACAAGACGTTTGATGCGGAGTATAGCGAGAATGCCAAAGTGATACCCGGCTATACAGTAGTAGGAGACGGCCAGCAGAGCTTCACGTTAGACAGCCTGGATAAGGAGATAATTTTCTATTACACGGCAGACGATGCCGAGATAACGTTTGTGACGAACGGGGGAAGTGCGGTAGCGCCCATGGAAGGAAAAACCGGACAGGAAATAGCGAGCCGGGAGATGCCGACAACAACGAGAACCGGCTATACGTTCAACGGATGGTATAACAATGCGGGGCTGACAGGAGAAAAAGTAGGAAGCCTCCCTGAGAAATACCCGGCAGGGACGACGACGTATTATGCTGCATGGAAAGCCAATGAGAACGTAAGCTATATAGTGCATTATTATCTGCAAGGGACGACGGACAGTGTTGCGGCAGACAAGACAGAGGTAAACAAGACATTTGGTGGAAGCTATACGGAATATTCAAAAAGGGTAACTGGCTATACGGTAGTAGGAGACGGCCAGCAGAGTTTCACATTAGATAGCCTGAATAAGGAGATAACCTTCTACTATACGGCGGACGCAGCACAGATAACGTTTGCGACGAACGGAGGAAGTGCGGTAGATGATATGGAAGGAGTAACCGGACAGGAAATAACGAACCGGGCAATGCCGACGACGGCGAGAACTGGCTACACATTCAACGGCTGGTATGACAGTGCGGAACTGACAGGTGAACCAGTAGGGAGCCTTCCGGAGAAGTACCCGGCAGGGACGACAACATACTATGCGTCATGGACGGTAAAGACAGATGTAAGCTACACGGTACACTACTATCTAGAAGACACGACGACGAGCGTAGCGGAAGACAAGGTGGAGCAGAACAAGACGTTTGATGCAGAGTATACCGAGAGTGCGGTAGTGGTAACCGGCTATACGGCAGCAGAGCCTGCGACGCAGAGCTTCACGTTAGACAGCCTGAATAAGGAGATAACCTTCTACTATACGGCGGACGCAGCGCATATAACGTTTGTGACGAACGGAGGAAGTGCGGTAGAAGCTATGGAAGGGGCAACCGGACAGGAAATAACGAACCGGGCAATGCCGACGACGGCGAGAACCGGCTACACATTCAACGGCTGGTATGGCAGTGCAGAACTGACAGGTGAACCAGTAGGGAGCCTTCCGGAGAAATACCCGGCAGGGACGACAACATACTATGCCGCATGGAGCGCCAATACCGATACTGTCTACACTGTACAGTATCATTACCAGAGTCCTTCAGACGGAGTATATTCAGATGAAGAACCTGTAGAAAAGAAAGGAACAACTGATACGTCGGTGAGCTTGCCAGGAACAGCTCTTATACCGGACACAACAATCCATAAGCTGGAATCGGGCAGATATATTTATGATACGAGTGACAATAGAAATGTTATAAGCGGTAATGTTGAAGGAGATGGAAGTCTTGCATTACATGTATACTTCCCGATTCAGTACACAGTCAGCGGTACGATTGACCATGGTACTGTGACAGAGGCCAGTCAGGATGTACGCTATGCTGCTGCTTCCTCGGCAATGTCTTTCAAAGCAGGCGAAAATTATGTCATTAAATCTATTAAAATTAATGGCGAAGAACAGGAAGTGGAGGATAATCAAATCGAATATATTTATCCGGCACAGACTGCTGTTAGAAGTGATATTGCCGTAGAGATTACAACGGAAGAAATGAACCCTCAACTGACGTTGGTAAAGACAGTTCCAGAAGGTCCCGCAGATAAAGTGGCATATGTACTTGGCGAAACAATCAACTATAAGATTGTAGCGACGAATACCGGTAATCTGACATTAACAGGTATTACAGTAAAAGATGAAATGGTCGGAAAAGAATGGGAAATTGAAGGTGATTTCAAACCGGGTGATACATGGGAGCGGACAGTATCTTATAAGGTAGATGAAGACGATATCAAAGCTGGCAAGGTGGTTAACAGCGTGACGGCGGAGGTGTCTGATTTGGAACCGGATTATCCGGAACCGGAAGTAATTCCTGGTGAAGTAGAATCACCTGTTGCAACTCCCAATCCGAGTCTTTATGTCCAAAAGACAGCATTAGGAAATGACGACCCGAATAAAACCTATGCAAGAGACGAGGTGGTAACTTATACAATCAAGGTTATTAATAATGGGAATGTAACTATTAAGGGCATTCAACTAACAGACCCGCTGACCGGACTTGAATGGAATGTGGGAACGCTTGTTCCGGGCGATAGTGCAATTCCGCTATTAAGAAAACCAAGTAAAGAACGTACTACCCGATATACAGTGACGTCTGCGGATATTCTTGCAGGTGAGGTGGTAAATACCGCAACGGCTTCAGGAACAGACCCTGATGGGAATATGGTTACCGCAACGGGTACAGAAACTATTAGAATGGCTGCTATTGATACTTCTTACAGTATCACGAAGGAACTTACCAGTGATGCACGTGCTGATGGAACCTATCACGCTGGCGATACGCTCAGCTACCGGATTACAGTAAAAAGCGATGCAAACGTAACACTTGAAAATATAGTAGTTACGGATACGCTGAGTAATAATGTAACAGGTGCGGTGAACTTTACAAAGCTGAAAGGAATTTCTGCAAATGATGCAGGAGCCCTTGCGCAGGCGGGAATTACGCTTAATCCTGACAATACTGTGAAAATAGGCAGCTTGGAGCCTGATGAAGAAGTAGTTCTGGAATGCGAATATGTAGTAACCAGTGCGGATGCGGCACTTAATACACAATTAGGAATAACAGATAGTGAAAATGCCGGAATAAGGAATACAGTAAGGGCAACGGCAGACACTGTGAATCCTCCCGGTAAAGACCCTGTAGACCCGGAGGAGGAAACAGGAGAGTCAGACCCGGCTGAAACGGAAGACACATATACATTGACAATCCAATACCAATATGCAGATGGCACTATGGCAGCAGATGCAGTAACACGTTATTATCCGGTTGGCGAGACCTATGTAGTAGCTTCACCTGTAATTGCAGGCTATAACAGCAGTCTGGCAGCGGTAACAGGCGTAATGCCCGATAGAGATGTCAATGTGACGGTTGTTTATTCAATACCCACACCGCCGACACCTCCGACGCCCGACGAGCCGGAACCTACGCCGCCGATATCACCGGAACCTCCGACACCGCCTACACCTGACGAGCCAGAACCTCCCGCACCGCCAGTACCGCCCACACCAGAAGAACCTGAACCTCCCGTAGAGCCGATTGTTGAACCCGCAGCACCTGTTGTTCCCGGTCCGGCAGCGGCAGCCGCGGTACAGGTAGTAATACCGGCAGCACTGACAGCGGTTGGAGATGAGGAAGTGCCTTTAGAGGGAGCGCTTATTGATGTGGATGACGATGGAAACGTTACAGTCATTCCGATAGAGGAAGAAGAAATCCCTCTCGACAACAGAGAACTCGACGACCACAAGTGCTGTATCTTAAGCTTCCTGCTGATGCTGGCGACCCTGATTATCTACTCATGGTTTACACACAGCATGAAGAAGCGCCAGAAGAAGCTGGCTGAGCTGAAAGACCAGTTAGCGGAGGAGACGCTGAAAAGGCAGCTTGGAATCGCAGACACGAAAGAAAGTGCAAGGTAAGGACGCGCAGAACAAAGAATGAATGTGAAACTGAAAACAGCAGATGCCCGAAGCGTACCGGAAGCGGTACGTGGAAGGGCGGATGCGGAACTGGAAATGAAAGAGGTAAAAATATGTGGATGAATTTATACGGTTTTACACACAACAGTTTAGGCATGCACTTCTGGGAACTGCCGGCGCTCCTTGCAGGAGTAATTACACTGGTAGAGCTTGTGGTGCACAGCCATAAACAGAAGAAGCGTGAAAAACAGTTTGATGAGGACAGAGAAGAAAGGCTGAAAACCATTCAGCAGGAAACAACAGGAAATCCTGCAGCTTCAAGGTGACGGGAAGGAGGACTGAATATGTCATATATTTTAGAACATACCACACTGGGCTTTTGCTGGTGGGATTTACCGGCGCTCATTATCCTGATTGTGGTGATTGCGGCTTTTGCCTGGAAGCACCATGATATGAAGAAGCAGGAGAAGGATTTGGAAGACCAGATATCGAAGCTTTATGCAGACGACGCAGTACCGTTAAAGAGCGGGAAAGCTTGACAGTAAGCTGGCTTGAATAA
>OFFJ01001560.1_pt1 | contig 16545 bp, 19 predicted proteins | sample 1521261 | NCBI WGS metagenome assembly OFFJ01 (sample SAMEA3504122, study PRJEB24116) | mouse gut metagenome | biome: mouse gut; feature: mouse-associated habitat; material: faeces | place: Denmark | collected 2011 | reverse complement strand
TCTTTTCGTTGTGGCGGGATTGGTCCTGGAAATACTGGCTCACCCGGTTTTTCAGCGCCTTGGCCTTGCCCACATAGATGACCTCGCTGGCGCCGTTCTGCATGATATACACGCCGGGTTTTAGGGGCAGGGCATGGGCCTTGTCCCGCAGTTCCTCGAATGTCAACTGACCGCCTCCCAACCGTCAAATCTACCGCCGGTATAACCCGGTCCCACTGCGTGGGCCTTGGGCTTTTGCTTTCGCTGCGCTCCATCCGCGCTGCTCACGATGGCTCCGCGCTTCTCCCTTGTCACGCTTCGCCTGTTCGCAACGCGCGGCTTCCCTCCGTTTCGGACAAAACCCGCCTCCGCTTTGCGGCGGCGGGGCTTTTGCCCTCGCTTCGGTCCATCCGCGCTGCTCACGACGGCTCCGCGCTTCTCCCCTGTCACGCTCGGGCTGGGCGCATGGCCGGGTCGCTTTCGCTGCGGCTCAAGCAAAACCCAGTCCCACTTCGTGGGCCTTGGGCTTTTGCTTTCGCTCCGCTCCAAGCTCCCCTATGCGCTTGCCCTCGCGCTTCTAGCAAAAAAAGCGCCGCATCTGCGGCGCTTTTTCGTGCTCAGCGTAGAATCACTCGGCGAACTCGGAGTTGATGAGCTCCACCAGCGCGTTAATGGCGGCCTCCTCGTCGGGACCATCGGCGATGAGGTTGATGGCCGTCCCCTTCACGATGCCCAAAGACAGAACGCCCAGCAGGCTCTTAGCATTGACCCGGCGGTCATCCTTCTCCACCCAGATAGAGCTTTTGAACTCATTGGCCTTCTGGATAAAAAACGTCGCCGGACGGGCGTGCAGGCCGACCTGATTGTTGACGGTTGTCTCTTTCATATACATGAGCGGTTCCCTCCATCAAGTTGTTTCGGTCCAGCGTACCGCGACCTGATTGCTCTCCCGAATTTTTTACCACATAAGAATACCAAATTTAGCCCCCAAACGTCAAGAGCATTTTCACCAAATTCTCACAGGCACTTTCGTGAAAACCCCCCATAATTCACTACTTTTGAGGGTCCGCGAGGGGCGGACACCGCCCCTATTTCAAGGTGGCCACCGTCACGCCGTCCTCGCCCTCCCCATAGACGCCGGGGCGGTACTCCTTGACGTAGCGGCTCTTTTTCAAATGCTCCCGCACGGCTTTGCGCAGCGCGCCGGTACCCTTGCCGTGGATAATGGTCACCGTCTCCAGCTTGCCCATGAGTGCGTTGTCCAAAAACAGGTCCACCGCCCCCAGCGCCTCGTCCACCATCATGCCCCGCAGGTCCAGCTCCGCCTTGGCGGCGGAGGCCCGGAAGGGACGGCTCACCGACGCGGCGCGGGCCTTGTCCTTGGCGCTCTGCTTTTTCCGGGCCGTCACGTCCTCCAGCACCCGCACCTCGCTCTGGCGTGCCTTCAGCTTCAAAATGCCCGCCTGGAGCTGAAGGGTGCCGTCCTTGTTGACCCCCACCACCTCCGCCTGGGTGCCCATCTTCACCAGCTCCACCGTGTCGCCCGCCACCGCGTCCCGGGTGGGTGGGGGCGGCGGCAGCTCCTCCTTCCGCCCCCCCAGGGCGGCATCCGCCTCGTTGAGCTTCCGGCGCAGCTCGGAGCGCTGCTCGTTGTCGTCCACCCAGTCCTTGGCCTGCTCCTGCCGGCGGCGCATCTCGTTGAGCTCCTTAAAGGTCTGGTCGGCGGCGTCTCTCGCCTGCTCGATGATGGCGCGGGCCTCCGCCTGGGCCTTTTCGGTGGCCTTCCGCCGCTCCTCCTCAATGCGGGCCCGGTATTCCTCCGCCTTGGCCCGGGCCTCCTCCATCTCCCGGCGCAGCTGGGCGGCCTTCTCCTTTTCCCGCTCCATGGCCTGGCGCTGCACGTCCAGCTGGCTGAGTACGTCCTCAAAGCGCACGTTTTCCGCGTCGATGCGGTCCGCCGCCTTCTGGATGATATAACCGGGCAGGCCCAGCCGCCGGGAGATGGCGAAGGCGTTGGACTTGCCGGGTATGCCGATGAGCACCCGGTAGGTGGGGGCCAGCGTCTCCACATCGAACTCACAGGAGGCGTTTTCCACCCCCTTGGTGGTCATGGCGTACACCTTCAGCTCAGCGTAGTGGGTGGTGGCGGCCACATGGGCCCCCATGGCCCGGGCGGATTCGATGATGGCTGCGGCCAGCGCCGCACCCTCCACCGGGTCGGTACCCGCCCCCAGCTCGTCGAACAAGATCAGCGTCTCGTCGTCCGCCTGCTCCAGAATGGCCACAATGTTGGTCATGTGGGAGGAGAAGGTGGATAGGGACTGGTCGATGGACTGCTCATCCCCGATATCCGCCAGCACGGCGGAGCACACCTTCACCGTGGAGCCGTCCGCCGCCGGGATATGGAGGCCGCACTGGGCCATCAGGGTCAGCAGGCCCAGGGTCTTCAGGGTGACGGTCTTGCCGCCGGTGTTGGGGCCGGTGATGACCAGGGTGTCAAAGCCCCCGCCCAGGGCCAGATCGTTGCGCACCGCGCTCTTGGGGTCCAGCAGGGGGTGGCGGGCGCGGCGCAGCTCAATGCGGCTGCCCAGCGCCGGCTCCATCGCCCCCATGGCCGATGACAGCTTGGCCCGGGCAAAGATGCAGTCCAGCGAAACCAGGGTCTGATAGTCATCCTCAATGCCGGTCTTAAACCCGGCGCAGTCGGCGGACAGCTCCGCCAGAATGCGCTCGATCTCCTTCTGCTCCTTGGCCTGGAGCTCCCGCAGCTCGTTATTGGCGTTCACCACCCCCATGGGCTCGATGAAGAAGGTGCCGCCGGAGCCGGACACGTCATGGACCAGGCCGGGGATATCGTTTTTGTGCTCACTCTTCACGGGCACCACGTAGCGGCCCCCCCGCATGGTGATGATGGCGTCCTGAAGATATTTGGACTGGTTGGACGAGATGAGGCGGCTCAGCACGTCCCGCACCTTGCCCGCCGCCGCCCGGATGTGCCGCCGGATGTCGGCCAGCTCCGGCGAGGCCGCGTCGGCGATCTCATCCTCGCCCAGGATAGAGCCGGTGATCTTGTCCTCCAAAAAGCGGTTGGCGGTGAGGCTGTCGAAGTAACCGTCCAGCACCGTCTTCCCCTCGCCCCCGCCGCCGTACTCCCGCACAGAGCGGGCACAGCGCAGCACCTGGGCGATATCCAGCAGCTCCCGGGTGTTCAGCGCGCCCCCCCGGTCCGCCCTTTGCAGGGCGGCGGCCACCGGCCTCACCCCGGACAGGGAGGGCGTGCCGTGCTTCACCAGCAGGTCAAAGGCGGCGGAGGTCTGCTTTTGCAGGCGGCCCACGTCGCTTTGGACGCAGACGGGCCGCAGCGCCAGGCACCGCTGCTTTCCCTCCTCCGTGTGGGCCTCGGCGGCCAGCAGGGCCAGCACCCGGGGCAGCTCCAAGGTCTCAATGGATTTTTCAAATAATGGCGTCATAGCAATTTCCTCAATTTACAGCGTTTGGTTTGTAAGTAATCCGTTTGTAAAAGTCCAGCGTCCGAAACCCCCGCTCCAGGCGGGTCATCAGATATGCCTCCGACGCGTCGGACAGCCTTTGCAGCCCCTCTGCGTCCAGCCGGAAGGACAGCAGCCGCTTTCGGGGCCCCCATACGATGTGCCGCAGGGCGGCCAGCGCCGCCGTGGTCAGCGGCATGGACACCCCCTCCCCCAGCCCAGCCCGGCAGGAGGCGCAGTGCAGGGTCCCCTCCCCCAGGTGAATGCGGGGCTCCTGGGGCTGCTCCCTCAGGCACACCCCGCACCGCCCGATCTGGGGCTCATACCCCGCCAGGGCCATGGAGCGCCACTCAAAGGCGGCCTTCACCTGGGCCAGGGGATAATTCAGCTTGTCCAGGGCGTGAAGGCAGTTGAGGGCCACCGCCAGCAGGCTGGGGTCTGGCTGGCCCTCCTCGGCCAGCGCCTCGGTGACCTCGGCCAGATAGCTGGCCAAGGCCAGCTTATCCAGGTCGGCCCGCACCCCGCCGAACAGCCGCTCCGAGGCCGTCTCCTTCACCGACCACATATCCCGGAATTCGTACAGCGTGAACTCCCCCCAGGCCAGCAGCTGGCAGGAGGCGGCGATGGGGCTGTCTTTTTTCCGGCATCCCCGGGCGGACACGGTGAGCTTGCCCTCCTGTTCCGTCAGCAGGGTCAGGATTTTGTCCGACTCCTTGTAGTTCACCTCGCGCAGTACGAGGGCATTGGTGGTCAGGTGCATTCCGCGCCTCCTATGTACCGCCCCGGTATCCGCCGGGGCGGTGGATTCAAATGGGGCCCTGGCCGCCGCCGTCCCCGCCGGACGGGCCGGGGTCTACGCCGGTGGGCGGGCCTGACAGCCCCCACGGGCCCTCGATCTTCAGCCCCGCGTCGGCCCTCTCGCCGCTCCGGCTCATCAGCCACGCCTCCGGCATCCCGGTGCTCCAAAACAGGCCCCAATATGGCTCGCGCATCATCCGCCGCCCCTCCTTTGCCCAGTTAGCATGGGCAGAAACGGGGCGGATATGTCAGGGAAATTTTGTGTGCCGGCCCTCAGACCCCCGCCATGGCGGCGGCGGACCAGCAGCCGGCCGCCAAACCGGCCCGTCAGTTTTTCGGCCAGCTCCCCCATCCAGACTTTGATATCCACCATGGCTTAGTCCTCCGTGTACCCAAAGTTCTGGATGGCCGCAGGATTGTCCCGCCAGTTTTCTTTCACCTTCACCCAGGTCTCCAGATACACCTTGGCCCCCATGAACGACTCCATATCCTGCCGGGCCTGGGTGCTGATCTTTTTCAGCATCCCCCCGCCCTTGCCGATGATAATCCCCTTGTGGGACGCCTTCTCGCAGTATATGGTCACATGGCAGTCGATGATATCGGTATCGTCCCGCTGGGAGAATTTCGTCACCTCCACCGCCGTGCCGTGGGGGATCTCCTTGTCCAGCTCCCGCAGCAGCTTCTCCCGGACGATCTCCGCCATGATCTGCCGCTCGGGCTGGTCGGAGGTCATGTCCTCGGGGAAGAGCTGGGGCCCCTCGGGCAGCCATGCGCCCAGCACCTCCAGCAGCTCGTCCACCCCCTCGCCGGTCTTGGCCGAGATGGGCACCACCGCGTCCCAATCGTAGGCCGCGCCATATGCCGCCATCACCGACAGCAGCTTCTCCTTTTCCACCGTGTCGATCTTGTTGATGACCAGCGCGGCGGGCGCGCCCAGGGCGCGGATGCGGTCGATGAGCTCCCTCTCCGGGGCGCCGGGGCGGTCCACCGGCTCCACCAGCAGCATCACCCCGTCCACGTCGGCCACGGACTGCCGCACCACCTTCACCATGTAGTCGCCTAAGCGGGTGCGGGCCTTGTGGAGCCCGGGAGTGTCCACAAACACAAACTGGCTGTCCCCCCGGTTGAGGACGGCGCAGATGCGGTTGCGGGTGGTCTGGGGCTTGGGGGAGACGATGGCCACCTTCTCCCCTGCTAAGGTATTGGTCAGGGTGGACTTGCCCACGTTGGGCCGTCCGCAGATGGTGATGATACCTGATTTTTTGATGTTCATTAGGTGATCCTCAACTTTCTTTGAGCATTTCTGTTAAGTATGTTTAGTCTTCCCCGTGGTAGTCCAGGTTTTCCCATTTTTCCCGTTCCGGGAAGAAGTCGGTTCCCTCGTCCACGGAATAATACCGGTAATACACCTGGGTCAGTTCCCCATCCATTCGCTCCTCTACTTTGATCCACGAGGGAAAATAGGTTACCTCGTTGGATACCTCGAATTTGACGACCCCGTTCTCATAGTCGTACCCCGTCTCGATCCGCCGGACGCACACCAGTTTCCTGTCCTCCCAGCGGTGGAAGGTGGCCACGCCGTCCCCGCCGCCGCTGTTCCTGGCCCAGCCGTCGATGATTCCTGTCTCCGGGTTGCAGCGGGGCAGGGAGATCTCCCGGTACTCCGGCACCTCCGCAAACTGCCCGGCCTCCTCATCCCACACCCAGAGATACCAATAACCGGCTCCGTTTCCCCTGTTACGCAGGACGCTGAAGTCCATGCGTCCGTCGAAATTGGCGTCCACCGTCTCGTGCTCCCCAAACATCAAACTGTCTACCACAGCGTCCATTCTCTGTATAGGTTCCCCCATATCCGCGGGATTCCAGACGGAAAGGTACACCGGGTTCTCCCACGGCTCCCATTCCGGGTCTGGGTTCGGCCCGCGCTCCCCCATCTCCACCGTCACCAGCAAGGTGCCCAGCTTCCCTCCCGTGTCCACCAGGAAGGCGTCGTGGGTATCGTCCATGGGCTGCCGGGCCAGCAGCTGTTCCGGGGTGAGCGCCTCCGGCGGCGCACTCACCGTGGGGGACGGCTCCGGTGGGATGGAGTCGGTTCCCGTTGGCTCCTCTGCCTGACACCCGATCAACGCCAGCGCCAGGGCCGCCGCCAGCAAGGCAGAACGTATTTTCATGTATTTCTCTCTCTTTCCAGCCCCAATTCCTTCATAATACACTCCTCCCGCGCCCGCATCCGGGCCTTCTCCGGCCCCTCGTCCAGATGGTCGTAACCCAGCAGGTGGAGGGCCGAATGGACCGCTAAGTACGCCAGCTCCCTGCGGTTGGCGTGGCCGTACTCCTTGGCCTGGGCGCGGGCCCGCTCCAGGGAAATGCACATGTCCCCCAGGGGGATCAGCCCCGTGGCGGGGTCGGCGTCCTGCCGGGCGGGCTTGTCCCCCGGCGCCAGGGCAAACATGGGGAAGCTGAGCACGTCGGTGGGGGCGTCCACCCCCCGCATATCCAGGTTAATCCGGTGGATGCCCCCGTCATTGGTGATCAGCACGTTGATCTCGCAGGGCACGTCCACCCCCTCCGTGTCCAGGGCGGTGCGGATCGCCTTGCGCAGGAAGGAGCGCAGGCCCTCGTCCACCCCGGGGACGTCGGCGGAAATCATGATTTTATGCTTTGCCATTACCGGTTGACCTCCCGCTTGTCCCGCTTGGCCGCCCTGCGTGCCTCGTCGTCCTCGTAAGCCTTAATGATCCGCTGGACAATGACATGGCGCACCACGTCCGCCCCGGTGAGCTGGCGGATGGCGATGCCCTCCACCCCCTTCAGCACCCGCATGGCCTCCTTCAGCCCGGATACCTTGTCCGCCGGCAGGTCGATCTGGGTGATGTCGCCGGTAATGACGATTTTGGACCCGAAGCCCAGCCGGGTGAGGAACATTTTCATCTGCTCCCGGCTGGTGTTCTGGGCCTCGTCCAGGATGATGAACGAGTCGTCCAGCGTCCGCCCGCGCATATAGGCCAGGGGGGCCACCTCGATATTCCCCCGCTCCAGGTACTTCTGGTAGGTCTCCGCCCCCAGCATGTCAAACAGCGCGTCGTACAGCGGCCGCAGGTAGGGGTCCACCTTGCTCTGCAAATCCCCCGGCAGAAAGCCCAGCCGCTCCCCGGCCTCCACCGCAGGCCGGGTGAGGATGATGCGGTTGATCTGCTTCTCCCGGAAGGCCGCCACCGCCGCCGCCACCGCCAGATAGGTCTTCCCCGTACCGGCGGGGCCCACGCCGATGGTAACGGTGCTGTTCTTGATGGCGTCCACATACTTCTGCTGGCCGATGGTCTTGGCCTTGATGGGCTTGCCCTTGGCGGTGACGCACACCACGTCCCCCGCCAGCTGGGCGATCTTGCCCTCGTTCCCGGAGCGGACCAGCTCGATGATATACCGCACGTTCTGCTGGCCGATGGCCTCCCCCTTGGCGGACAGGGTGAGCAGGCCCTGGATGGCCTTCACCGCCAGCATGACATTTTCACCCTCGCCGGAAATTTTCAGGTTGGACTCCCGGTTCACCACCGACACGTCCAGCTCCTGTTCAATCAGGCGGATGTTCTCGTCGAACAGGCCGAACAGGTTGACGGCCTCCTCCATCCGCTCAATGCTGATGCTTTGTTCTGTCATTGGTATCTCCTTTTGTCTTCCACCGTTTCACGTGAAACATTTGTTTGTTTTTACAGCTCCTCCGCCCGCGCCGCCAAGCGGCGAAGCGTGGCCGCATACGGCCCTCAGCCCCCGGCCCCCGCGTCCCCCTGGGGCGTACCGTAAATCCGGCCCACGCTCCCGTCCCGCTCCACGGTGCGGCCGATCTCCTCCCGGCACTCCGCCAGCAGCGTGACAGTCAGCCGCCCGCCCGCCTCGCTGGCAACGAAGTCGGTCTGGAGCACCTCGCCATGGCCGGCCTCCATCAGCTGCTCCAGACGGGAGGACAGGACCTGCTCCAGCCGCAGGGCGGCCTCCTCCTGGTCCACGGGCCGCTCCTCCAGCTCGTAGGCCCGCAGGACGGTGGTGGTCAGCCACACGGGGATCGCGCGTCCAAAGAGGGAGAGCTGCTCAGTCCTGGTTATTTTATCATATCTTCCACCAGAAATGCTACTGTTTTGTAAAAAATCCAGCTCGAACCACAAAATTTTTATGCCGTATCCCGTCCGCTCCTCCCCGGTGTACGCCTTCCCCCAGGCGGCGAGGGGGATTGTCTCCTCCAAAACCCGCCAGGTTCGGGCGGTTACCGATCCGGCGGCATGGACGATGAGATGGCCCAAATCCACCGTGCCGTACTCAGGCTCCTTCAGATCCAGGTCGCCGGTGATGAGCACCTCCCCCTTAACCACGATGTCCCCGTCCTGGAACAGGGGACGGCCCGCGTCCGTCTGGATGTCCTCAATGATGCCGTCCGCCCGGGCCACCACGTCGGCGGGGGTTTCCTCGTCCAGCAGCTCCGGCTTCTGGTCCCTCTCCCGCACCACCACCTCCGCCCGGGCGCCGTAGATGTTGACGGCCAGATAGCTCAGCTCCGGCAGGCCCCGCAGGGCGTCGTTTGCCGCCTCCAGCTCCCGGATGGCGGGGCCGTAGGCGCCGGGACGCACCCCCACCCGATGGAGCTGGGACAGGATGATGGCGGTGGGGACGTTATCGTTGCCCGTCACCTCGATGACCAGCAGAAACCTGGACAGAAAGCTCACCGCCAAAAAGCAGAACGCCAGCCCCGCCAAAAAGCCCCAGCGCCGCTCCACCATCCGCTCCGCCACCACCGCCGCCCCCCTGCGGCCCGTCTCCCGCAGCTCGCACATGGCCCGCTGGGCCAGACCGTCCAGCCGCTTTCGGTCCCGAAGCGCCACGCGGAAGGTGAAGCTGGTCTCGTCCAGCCAGCGCAGCTTCCAGAATTGGAGCCGGTTCTGGGCGCACAGGTTCAAAAGCCGCTCGGGGAAGGCCCCGGCGGCATGGAGCTCCACATAGCCCCGCAGAAGGTTAATGAGCCACTTCATCGCCTCACCTCATAAATTCCACGGCGGTGATGGTCCCCGTAACCAGCAGTTCCTCCGGGGTCATGGCCCGCAGCTCCAGTCCCCCGCCCCGCACCACCACCACCAGGCTGCCGCCGGAAATATGGATCTCCTCCGGGCCATAGGCCAGAATCCCCCGGTGGGGGCCCATGCGCAGCTCGCCGTCCCCGATCATCTCCACCCGGGGCGCCCCCGCCAGCGCGTCGGCCGGCAGGTCGAACAGCCTGGACGCCCGGAGCAGCAGGCCCTCTTTTTCTCCCACGATACATCACCTCTGGCAAGCCTATGAAAAAAAGCGCCCCGGCTTGCCTGTCCACTGGAATTTCGTGGACTTTTTCCCCCGCCTGTGGTACAATATCCGAAAATCAGGAAATCAGGTGACAAAATGGAACATCACAACAGCCGCCCAGGGGGACACCCCCCCGTCTACACGGTGGCCCAGCCCACCACCCTGCTCCCCTTTCTGCTCTCCAGCGTAAAGGGCAAGAGCCGCAACAATGTGAAATCCCTCCTGTCCCGGCGGCTGGTGGCGGTGGACGGCGTGCCCGTCTCCCGGTTCGACACCCCCCTGGCCCCCGGCCAGCAGGTGGCCATACTCCCCTCCTCCGCCCCCCGGGCGGACGCCCTCCCCTTCCCCATCCTCTACGAGGATGAACACCTCATCGTGGTGAACAAGCCCGCCAAGCTGCTCAGCGTGGCCACCGACAAGGAGAAGGCCCGCACCGCCTACCACATGGTCACAGACTATGTGAAGGCCCGGCGGGTGGGGGATCGCATCTTCGTCCTCCACCGGCTGGACCGGGACACCTCGGGGGTGCTGATGTTCGCCCGGGACCCCGAGACCAAGGAGCTGTTCCAGTCCCATTGGAACGAGATGGTCACCCGCCGGGGCTATCTGGCGGTGGTGGAGGGGACGCCCAAGCCCGACCGGGACACCATCCGCTCCTTTCTGGTGGAGACGGACACCCACCTGAGCTTTTCCGGCGCGCCGGGAAAAGGGGCCAAGGAGGCCATCACCAGCTATCAGGTGGTCAAGACGGGGGGCGGATACGCCCTGCTGGATATCAATATCGAAACCGGGCGGAAAAACCAGATCCGTGTCCATATGAAGGAGCTGGGCCATCCCGTGGCCGGGGACAAGCAGTACGGGGCCCGGACCAACCCCATCGGGCGGCTGTGCCTCCACGCCAACGAGCTGTCCTTCACCCACCCCGCCACCGGGGAGCAGATTACCTTCAAGGCCAAGATGCCCAGGGATTTCAACCGGGTGCTTCGGTGAGCATATTTTCTGGAGGGCATAAAATGGAGCATGTTCTCTGCTTTGCCATCATCCTCGCCATCGCGGCGGCTCTCATGGCAAACATCGTTTCTTTCAAAAAGGCCCTCGACTGCGTGCGGCAGAAGAAGCCCGTCGCCGCCGTCTGTAAGCGGCTGCGGGTCCTGTTTGGCGTGTTTCTAGCCTTGTGGCTGGCGGGCGGCGTCCTGATCCCCCGCCTGCTGGGGGGACCATATGGCTTCACCCAGCCCCTGCTGCAAACCGTTTTCAGCGGGATAGCTGGATACTGGGTTATCAGCCTATTCCAGAAAAACGATAAGGCATTATAAAAAGCAAGGCCCCTGCTCGCCATATGAGCGGGGGCCTTTTACTCAGCTCAAAAAGTCCTTCAGCTTCTTGCTGCGGCTGGGGGGGCGCAGCTTGCGCAGCGCCTTGGCCTCGATCTGCCGGATGCGCTCCCGGGTGACGTTGAACTCCTTGCCCACTTCCTCCAGGGTGCGGGTGCGGCCGTCCTCAATGCCGAAGCGCAGCCGCAGCACCTTCTCCTCCCGGGGGGTGAGGGTGGACAGCACATCCACCAGCTGCTCCTTCAGCAGGGTGAAGGACGCGGCCTCGGAGGGTTCGGAGGCGTCCTCATCGGGGATGAAGTCGCCCAGGTGGCTGTCCTCCTCCTCGCCGATGGGGGTCTCCAGGGAGACGGGCTCCTGGGCGATTTTCAAAATCTCCCGCACCTTCTCCACCGGCATCCCCATCTCCTCGGCGGTCTCCTCCGGGCTGGGGTCGTGGCCCAGCTCCTGAAGCAGCTGCCGGTTCACCCGGATCACCTTGTTGATGGTCTCCACCATATGCACCGGGATGCGGATGGTCCTGGCCTGGTCGGCGATGGCCCGGGTGATGGCCTGGCGGATCCACCAGGTAGCGTAGGTGGAAAACTTGAAGCCCTTCACATAGTCAAACTTCTCCACCGCCTTGATCAGGCCCAGATTACCCTCCTGGATCAGGTCCAGGAACAGCATCCCCCGGCCCACATACCGCTTGGCGATGGACACCACCAGACGCAGGTTGGCCTCCGCAAGCTGCTGCTTCGCCCGCTCGCCCCCCTTAATCGCCTTTTTCAGCTCCTTCAGCGTCTCCGCCGGGATCTCCCCGCCGGACTTCTCCAGCTCGGCCAGCTGTTCCTTCGCCGCCGCCCCGGCCCCCATGGCCTGGGCCAGCTCCACCTCCCGCTCGGGGGTGAGCAGATCCACCTTGCCGATCTCCTTCAGGTACATGCGCACCGGGTCGTCAATGGCAAAGGAATCCACCAGGGTGTTTGGGTCTACGATCTCCTCCTCGGGGATCTCCTCCAGCTCGGCCACGGGGGGGAGGATATCGTCCTCCAGCTCCGGGGGGAAGTCGTCCCCGGCGGTGTCGATGCCCAGGTTCTCCAGCACATCGTACACCTTGTCCATCTGCTCGCTCTCCAGGCTGATGGAGTCCAGCGTCTCCATCATCTCGCCGGAGGACAGCTTACCCTTCTTATAGCCAATGTCGATGAGCTCCAGCAGCTTCTCGCCGTTCTGGACCCCCTCGATCATCTTGGCCAGCTCCGCCTTTGCCGCCTCCAGCTTCTCGGGGCTTGCCTGGGTGTGGGGCGCGGCGTCCGCCTTTTTCACGGTTTTTTTCTTTTCACTCATTGGTCGCTCATCCTCCATAGGCTTTTTTCTGTTTCAGCGCCTGTTGTAACCCGTTCAGGTCCTCTGCGCTATGTATATCCCCCCTGCGGCTTTCCGCAAGGATGGTCTGCTTACAGTCCTCCAGCGCCTCCCGGGCGGCCTGGGCCAGCTCTGCGGGCAGGAGGTCGTAGTCCCCCTCCTTCACCGCCCTGGCCAGCCGCTCCGCCTCCACCCGGCCCGCGTCCAGCAGCAGCCGGGTCCCGTCGGTCCCCACAGCCTGGGCCTTGAGCAGGGTCTTGATGTTGTGGTAGTCGTACTTGACCTTGAAGACATCCACCACCGCCTTGTCGGGCACGTAGCGGTAGAGGTCCTGGAAGAGCTTCTCCCGCTCCGCGCTGAGGGCCGCGCCCAGCTCCCGGTCGCTGCTGGGGGAGAACTCCCCGTAGCCGATCTCAGAGAGCACCTTGGCCGCGTCGGCGGCGCTGGGGGCGTCGATCATGCGGTCCATGCGGGCGCTGGTCAGGAGGTTCCTCTCCCGGCAGCGCAGGTAGCTGGAAATGAAAAGATAGTCGGTATCCTTCAGGTTCTTTTTCTTTGCCAAAAGCCATCCTCCTTTCTCAAATTCGTTCCTTTGATGGGACAGCCTTTGCTAAGCGAACAGGAGGGCGGCCACGTCGGAGGCCATGCTCTCCCGCAGGACGCGCATCTGGGTCTCGAAGGCGCAGTTGATCTCCACGCTTCCGTCCCGGAGGATGAGGCCCCCGGCCATGTCCCGGGTCTCCTTGCCGAGGGTGAGGGCCATGCCCTTGCCCAGGGCGTTGGCCTTGGAGACCACCTGCTCGCCCACCCGTTTGCGGTCCTTGGCACTGAGGAGGATCTCCTCCTTGCCGGTCTTGGCGGCCTTCACCGCCAGCTTGGCCAGAAGCTCGGCGTACTCGCCGTCGGGCAGGGCCAGGAGCTTTGATTGGGCCTTGTCAAAGGCCTCGTCGATGCAGGCCTGCTTGGCGGCGAGGAGGAGCTTCTTGGCGTCCATCTGGGCGGCGCTCACAAGGCGCTCCTCCTGACGCTTCGCGGCCTCCTTCCCGGCCTGGGCGGCGGCTTTGGCGTTCTCCTCCGCCTGGGCCTTGTAGCCGGCGCGGATGGATGCGGCCCGCTCCTCGCCCTCCCGGCGGATGGCCTCGGCCTCGGCGCCGGCGTCTTTTTTGATGCGCGCGGTAATTTTCTCGATTCCGTTCATGTATGGGTTACCGCCTTTCCAGTCTCGTGTTATAGCGCTTCATTAGATGTTGTACATCATGACCATCAGGATGGTAGCCAGCAGGGACAGGATGGCGTAGAACTCGACGATACCGCAGAGGATGATGCCCTTGGTGGATTCCTCGGGCTTCTTGGCGACGATGTTGATGGAGGCGGTGGCCACGCGGCCCTGAGCGATGGCGGACAGCAGGCCGCCGAGGGCGATGGGGATGCAGGCGCCGAACATGGCGAGGCCCTGCTCGATGGTGAGGGGCGCGAGCTGGCCGCCGAAGACGCCGATCTTCAGCATGACCATGAACCAGGCCACGATGCCGTACAGGCCCTGGGTGCCGGGGAGCACCTGGAGGATCATGCACTTGGAGAACTGCTCAGGGGTCTCGGCGATGACGCCGGTAGCGGCCTCGCCGGTCATGCCGGTGCCTTTGGCGGAACCCACGCAGCAAAGGCCCACCGCAAGAGCGGAGCCCAGGTAAGCCAGACCTACGCCGCCGAACGCGCTAAAAAATCCAGTGAAGAAATCCATTTTAATTTTCCTCCTTAATTACATCCACATATTTGGTGTCGATTGCCAGGGGCTGGTAGGGCCTTCCGCCCTCCTTGTAGAACCTGCCGAAGAACTCCAGGCACTGCAGACGCAGGTCATGCACGTAACAGCCCAGAAGGTTCAGCGCCAGGTTCAGCGCGTTTCCGACCATGGAGATGATGACAAACAGGATGACGTTCCCGAAGGTCGCGCCCAGGGTGTTGAACACCGAGGCGATGACGCTGCCCGCCAGCATCAGGGCCATGATACGGATATAGGACAGGGTATCGCTGAAATAGCCGGTGACGCCGTTGTAGACGAGACCGATAAGGCTCGTCACCTTGCCGAAGCCCTTGGCATTCCGGGTGCCGCCCAGGACCAGCATCAGGATGCCGATCACCAGCACCACGGGCACGCCGGCCACGCTGCCGATGCCGAAGATGGCCAGGGCCGTGCCGCCCAGGATGATCCACCAGGTGATCTCGCTGAAGAGGGCGTCGATGAAGTCGCCGTCCTGGACCTTCTTGACCACGCTCACGGTCATGCCGGTGAAGATCTGGATCAGGCCCATGACCAGGGACGCGCCCATGATCTCCATGGTGTTCGTGAGAGGCGTGAAGAGGGCGGGCATCTCAAAGGTGCTTGCGGGGTTGATGATCTTCAAAAGCTGGGGGATGAAGTCCCCGAAGAAGCCGCCGGTGAGCGCGCCCACGATAAATGTACTGACGCCGCACCAGAAGAACAGCTCCATGAAGTTGGGGTTTTTCGGCTTGGTCTTGCGCAGAACAAACTGGGTACCGGCCATCATCAGCAGGCCGTAACCCATATCCGCCATCATCACGCCGAAGAAGACGATGAAGAAGGGCGCCATCAGGGGATTGGGGTCCACGCCGTCGTAGGCGGGGAGGGAGTACATCTCTGTGACAGTGTTCATGCACCGGGTGAAGATGTTGTTTTTCAGCTTCACCGGCACCTGGGGATACTCCTCAGGCTTGGGCTCCAGGAGCTCCCAGGCGCAGTCGAACCCGGCCAGGGCCTTCTTCAGCTCCGGCTCCGCCGAGGCCTCCAGCCACCCCTCCAGGTACAGCACCGCGCCGCCGGTGAGCAGGCGCTCCTTGGCGTTCTCGGTGTCCAGGACCTGGGTGACCTGGTCCACGCAGAGCCTCAGCTCGTCCCAGCTTCCGCCCAGGGCCTTGATGGCCTCGACCTCGGCGGCGCGGTCCTTTTCGATCTGCCGCAGCTCCCCGTCCAGGGTGCGGATGTTCTCCGCCGCGGTGCCGGTGAGGTCTTTGAGCTGTGCGAAGCTGAAGCCGTAGGTACGAAGGGCCTCCAGAGCCGCCTGCTGGGAGGCCTTGTGGACCAGCACCTCCAGATATTGCTGCTCCCGGTCCTGGGAGAGGAGGCGCACGCCGGCATCCGCAGCGGATTCCACCGCACCGGCCATAGCGTCGAAGTCCACGGTGTTGGGCACGGTGCCCAGGAGGACCGCCGTGGAGGCGGTGCCCTTCTCCTCCAGGGGGATGTCGCAGGCCGTCCAGGGCTGGAGGGCGAGCTGCTCGGAACGGACCCGGGTCTCCCGGGTGCTCAGGGCCGCGATGGCCTTGGCGCGGGCGTTGACCCGCTCCGCCTTGGCCAGAGCCGCCCGGCGGGCCTCTCCGCTGAGAAAGTCCTTCTCCCTCACCTGGGCCCTGGGGACAAACATGCCGCTCTTCTGGGGGGCGTACTGCCGGAGGACATCCAGCGCGTGCTGGAGCTCGGTCAGCTCCCCCTTGGCCTGCGCGGCGGCGCCGGTGTCCCGGTGCAGGAGGGAGGCGTTCGCCTCATCGTCAAAATACTCCTCCGGCTCCCGGATCTCCAGGCACCCGGCGTGGAGCAGTTTGGCCAGCAGGGCGTCCCTGTCTCCGGCAAGGGCGATGAGCCGGAGCCGTTTCATTTTGACAATGGCCATTAACTCTCTACCACCCTTCCTAAGATCGCCTGCGTCGCCTTGTCCATGCGCTTGCGCGCATCCGCCTTGAGCTTCTCGCAGTCCTTCTCCGCCTGGGCGAGGATCTCCTTCCTGCGCCCGGCGGCGGCCTCCTCCGCCTTTTTCATCGCGGCATCAGCGGCAGCGGCGGCCTCCTTGCGGCCCTGCTCCAGCAGGGCGCGACCTTCCCGCTCGGCGTCGGCAGCGAGCTTTTGGACCTGGGAACGGGCTTCCGCCTTGGACTGCTCCATACTGCTCTCCACCTCACGGATCTTGGTTATGGCCTCCAATGACATTCAATCACCCCTTTACACATTTTTCTGCCGGAAAAAGTGTCGCTTCTTGCCCTTTTCGGGGTCTCTGGGAGAGGGAGTCCCCTCCCTCAGAGCGCCCGCGTGAACAAGCACTGTTTATTATACCACTCCCGCATTCCAACTTCCATTAGGAGCATTTCACAGTTATGCGGCGGGTATGGATAAAATTCCCGTAAAAATTACACAATTAACCCAGGGCAACAAATCCTGCCCCGGATCAGCCGGCGGCCTGACACCAGTCGCCCTCCCCGGG